>Ga0256824_10000220_pt1 | contig 20752 bp, 19 predicted proteins | sample CV67metaG_FD_191570 | JGI IMG/M metagenome (GOLD analysis project Ga0256824, IMG submission 191570) | Hydrothermal vent microbial communities from East Pacific Rise, Pacific Ocean - CV67 | ecosystem: Environmental > Aquatic > Marine > Hydrothermal vents | place: Pacific Ocean: East Pacific Rise...
GGGACTTGTAAATATTTCTATTATCTAAAGTTAGATATACTTTTAGAGAGTTTTTTAATTTTTGGGTAGCAATAGGGTAGCAAAATGGCAAGGATAAAAAGTAAAAAGTACACGGGTGTATATCAAAATAAATTAGCTAATGGTGATGTGAGCTATTCGATTAATTATAAAGATGATGATGGTAAAAAAGTTTGGTTCACTATAGGTAAAAAATCTGAGGGTATTACTGAAATATTTGCTTACAATAAGAGAAGTGAATTTATAAATAAAATAAGGTTGGGTGAAGAGCCACCTGCTGTTGCCAAAAAGAAAAAAAAACAGATAATTACTTTGGATAGTATAGCTACAGATAGCTATGATGTAAAGGCACTACATAATAAAAACAATAAATTGTCTCAAAGAAAATATGAGATGCATGTGTCACCTACTCTTGGTGTTAAAGACATAAAAAAAATTACAGTTGAAGATATTCAAAAATTACAAGCAAAAAAAATTAAAGAGTTTTCTCCAAAAACAGTCAACACCATTATAGGTGAACTGAGTACAGTATTTAATTATGCACTTGATAAGGGAATAATTTTATCAAACCCTACGACAAAAGTTAAAAAATTAAAGGTAGATAATGCGCGTGAGCGATATTTAACTAAAAAAGAGGTGTCTATATTACTAGCGTATTTAAAAGATGATGAGCAAGCTTATTTGTTTGTTCTGTTAGCTTTAACAACTGGAGCTAGAGTTGGAGCCCTGACTAAACTTACTGCAAGAGACATAAATTTTGAAAATAGAACTATCCAAATGTTAGATGCAAAAAATGATGAAAAATATACAACTTTTTTATCTAATGAAAAACTAGAACACTTATTAAAAATCAGGCTCAAAACTAGAAAGTTAGATACAGCAATTTTAGAAGAGAATCAAGCAAATCTTTATGAACAAATCAAAGATAAGGTGTCAAGAGTTTTAAATACTTTGTTTAACGATGGAGTTAAAGACCCTAAGCATAGAGTAGTTATACATACTTTAAGACACACATTTGCTTCCCATCTTGCTATTAATGGCACACCAATTTTTACGATTCAAAAATTATTGAATCATAAAGATATAAATATGACCCTAAGATATGCAAAATTAGCACCTGATAGTGGGCGGGATAGTGTAAGAGACTTAGGATTCTAGAAATAGTAAAATCCTAGCACACTTCATCAACTATGGTGTATTTTAAGAAAATATAGATTGTGGAAGAAAAGTATTTATATATTTTTTTCTTTTATGAAGCTATTAAGTGATTCCATTACACTATATACTTCATCAAAAGATGGTAGGTCATCACTTCTATAAATTAGTGATACAAACTCATCGTTGTAGACTTTATTTAATTTTTCTTTATTGTCAGCTATGTTTAATGAAAAGCTTGATTGATGAAGAGGCAAGAACTCTTTTATATCACAAAATGTTTCATGAGCAAGTTCATCTTCAATAACTCTTTTTATTTCAGATTCTAATTTACTTTTATCACTTAATATCGCTTTTACCTTAGTATCTTTTGTAACCAACATGTATATGTCGTAGAAGTGTCTTATTTTACCTATTAGTAACTCATTTGATTTGTGAGCATTTCTATATAGAGATAAGACTTTTTCAAAGAATGTTCTTGTAGTACATAATATGTTTAACTCAAATGGTTCTAACCCAAACTCTTTTATTGCATCTTTAGCATCTATATTTAAAAAGTCATTGATATATGTTTGAATAGGAAGTCTACTTATAGGGCTTGGAGTGGCGAAGAAGTTTAGTTCTAGTAGTAAGTCATCTCTCGCATGGCCATAATCACTATTTTTTTCATTGAGTTTATTATATTTAAATACCCTTTGTCTGTATCCTCTACCTTCTTTATTGTCAGTACTTGGGGTTATAGCTTCTAATGGAGAAATAGCAATCTTTTTTTGTACAGTCTTTAGGAAACTATTATTGGATCGTTGGCTTCTTTGGCTAGGGTTCATAATTACAAGGTCCACATCTTCTGAAAACCTATCTATAAGTTTATGAGCTTTAGATAGAGATGTGCCACCTTTGAATACTACTTCCTCACTTACATCAGAGTGGTGCAGATTATAAAGAATATATGTAACCCAATAGTCTTTTTCTATAAACACCTCTGGTATTCCCAAATGGTCTGATGTTAGAGTAACAAGGTTTTGAAAGTCTTCTTTATGTTCATGTAGATTCATGTATTTTCCATCTCTTTTTATATTTAGTCGGTATTGTAGTATTTTTTATGTTTATTTTATAGCTCGTATTTTTATTGAGTAGCTTCTGTATAATGTCACTAGCCGCATTATAACCTTCCATCTCAAGCATAGTACCCAATAGTGCTTGTGTTCTCTTTTTAAACTTCTGAGATGATTCTACAAGATTACTAATATCTTTAACTGTATAGTGATTTATTATATTTCTTAATTTTTTATAGCTCTCATCCACTGTTGTATCTGGTATCTTTTGGATAGTTTGGAGCGCATATAAGAACTCAAAGTATTCTGTTAGATTGGAACTCCAGCGACCATCATGTTTAATTAGATTAAATTTTAGGTTCTTTATCTTAATACTATACTGCGATTTAATATTGCATACTAAAAATATTTCATTAGATATCTGAGTTGTTAGCCCTAGCTTCTGGTACACATTGTTAGATGCCAAGAAAGGTTTAGTTTTAGTCTTTCTATATATTTTATTAACAACAGTTTTAATCACTTCATCATCATTAGGTTTTAGAATTCCAAAGCGACTTCTTTTAGGAATATAGTAATTCCCTTGTGATATTCTTGAAATAAGACCATCTTTAGTTAATTTACTAAGCGATTGATATACAAGTGCTTTATGTTTATGGCTAATATTTATATCAGAAGGGGAGAACACTTTCCCTTCTTCAATATTATCAAGTGATGATAATACTCTACTGTATATTGATTTCATACTTCAATTGTACACTATCTTTAATTAATTTATTTTTAAGATTTATATTTATATATTTTTTATAGATATTTATATAAAAAAATTAATTTAATATAATTGGTTTTAAGCCCTATAATATGCTATTTATAGATATAAATTAATTTATTAACAAGTTTTTATTAAGTTTATATTTTGTTGAATAGTTATAGAAAATTATACAATAAAACTTATTTATTAAGTCTTTTGTATTATATGATATTTGGAATATCTCTTTTAAACGAGATGTATTGTAATTACTATAAAATACATGAGAAGAGAGTAGTTGATTTAAAGTTTTCTCAATTAAACAACTTTTTAATTATAGCCTCTTTGATAAGATAGTAAATATTATTCAAAACAGTTTCCTTTATAAATGTTCAACATTATTATATAAAAATATTACAAAATGTAACACTTAAGGTAACTTTTTTGGTTTCAGTTATTTCATTGAATTAGTACTTCTAGATACTTCTAAAGATATATTAAATACCCCTAGGTTATACAAAAATCTTTTTAAGAATACTTCTAAATACTCCTGTTTCCCTCTAAATACACATAACCTTTTTTGTCTTTTATCTTGAAATCTTCTATAGTCTTCTTAGCTTAACAGCAAAGGAGAAAAGTTATGCAGAATGATACAGAGTCCCAAGAAAATAAAATATATGAAGAGCTTCGAAAAAAATATAAAAGAATGACAATATCAAAAAGTGAAATGTCAAGTGAGTTGGGTATAAGTAACTCTACTTTGGATTTATATATAGCAAAAGGTATTGGTTTACCCAACTATAAGAAGCTTGGAACTGCAAAAAATGCAAAGGTAATTTTTAATTTACTTGATGTGTCAGAGTTTTTAGCCAATACTATTAAAACAGTTTAGGTAATAGTTATGTCAAAAAATAATGAAAAATTTGACTTAGTTTATACAACGATTATACATAAATCAAGAATCAAATATACACTTAGTAACAACGACTATTGCATTGCAAATGCAATATATCATTTGAGTAACAATCCTGATTCGAAATTTAAAGGTTGGTATTTTGGGAAGATAGAAACACTTGGAAAAATGTTTCAATTTTCAAGGGCGACAGCATATAACAGTGTTCAAAAGCTAATTGATAAAGGTCTAGTGGAAAAGGATAATGAAACAGGTTTTCTAAAAACATCGAAATTATGGTGGTCTGACTTTGTAAATAACACAATTATTGGAGAGTCTAAAAATTAGACATAGGTATAAAAGTTACATTTATGAGTCTGAAAATTAGAACAAACAATCTAAAAGTTAGACACATATATAAATAACTACAACAATACTTTAAAAAGAAGAGGAAGAAGATGAGATGAAAAATAGTTATGAAGATTTTGATGAGTTTATTATATGGCTGAAGAGAGATGGGTTAAAGCCAAAAACTTCAGAACGCTTATGGCGTAAAAAAATATTTTCTAATCTTCAAAATGGGCATCAAAAGAGTCTTGTAAATTACGAAGATTTTTTACTATATAAAAAATTAAATAAGTTACTTAAAAAACATATTATTTACAAAAATATTGACTCTCGTGTGAGTGAAGTGAGACAAGAGCACTTAGACATTGTATTAGTAATGAAAGATGGTCATAAGCTAAGGATACAGCTAGATGATTTAGCGAGTTTTTTAAATAAATATATAAAGGAAGGTGAATATGAACGATAATAATAAGAATCCATACTCAAATAATAGTCCTTATTCAGTGCAAAATCCATATCAAAGTTCAAATAATGATATGAATCAGCAAATGCAAGAACAAAAGAGGCTTGAGAATGACAGAAGAAAACAGCAGTATAAGTTTCAATGTGAAGAATCCATTGACAACATAGTGCATGAGTTTCAAAGTGCAGAGAATAATCAGCTTGAGAGTTGGAAGCTAAATGCAGGAGACAAAGCAGCCGTTGTAAGATACTTTAAAAGATATTGGGATAACCAGTTTATATCTTTATCATTTTTTATAATAGTAGTGACTTTTATACTATCTTTCTACACTAAATATGCTTTATTTGGTATCTTTGGTGTATTTATAGCACGAGAGGCATATGCACAAAGAGTATTCCTCACCTATATGTTAAATGACCATCAACTGAGCCGTAAGCAGATAACCGAAATCAAAGACAAAATCTTTTATAAGCAGTTGAAAACGACAACAACACTAGCTTTGACTCTTTTCTTAATGGGGATAAGTTTTACTTCTTATTTCTATTCGTTTTCTATTTTTATTGAACCTCAAACTCATCAAAAGATTATAGAAATCCTTTCAAAAATCAGTCAATTTCATGCTGGAAATGAACTCTTTACATATACAAATTTTGGAGCAATTTTAATCTTACTTTTACTTAAAACTTACGAGAAATGGAGTAAGTGAGATGTTCTTTAAGTCAAAAGAGCTTGAAAATATAACTAATCACGACCAATATGCACCCTCGAGTGCATATGGTCGAGGTTTAACATCGGTCGAATCTGCAAAGAATGAGTTGGATAATGAGCATATAGCATTTAACCCACTTAAATTTATTAGCATTGAAAAACAATTTTTCGGACTTGAAATACATTCAAAAAAACCATTTAATTTGCCTTTTGGGGAGAGCACACATTTATTGTATTGTGGACCGACAAGGTCTGCAAAGGGTGTAGCAATTTCACACCGTGTTATAGAAGCTATTAGGCAAAGTAAGGGTGTCATAATTATTGACCCAAAAAAAGATGATTTCTTGCCACAGGTGATTCAAGAAGAACTGGAAAGAAGTAATAAGCAAGAGAATTTTATTTTAGCATCATATCCAAATAACTTCGGCTACTCAGGCTTTGATATATCTGATACACCATTAGAATTTGCTAATAAACTTATAGTAGCACTTGATCTAGCACCATCAGGCGACCCAAAATCAGATTTTTATCGTAGAAATGAGCGAACACTTTTAAAAAAAGTAGTAGATATATTTTTAAACTCATCATCTTTACTGGATGTTGTATTTAAAATGAACTACAAAAGCCTTGGTAACTTCATTAAGTACCTCTATTTAGATTTATCAGCAACACAAAACTATAATCATGAAATCTCAAAGAACAAGCCAAACATGGACTTGATTGAACAATACTCAAAGAGACATTTAACCCCAAACTTATTTAAAAACCTTGAGTTTATTTATGATGAAGTAACAACTTTAAAAGGTTTGTATCAAACAATATTAGAAATGTGTGATGCAAATATTTTTACTAATATAGATATTTCAGAAGCACTCTACAATGGAAAAATCATCTATATTCAAGCAGACCAACTAGATGAAGCCAGTTTAAAAATGCTAAAAATATTACAGGTAGATATTATCCAAAAGGCAAAGAAAAAAAGAGCTAATTGTATTGTGATAGCAGATGAAGTGAGCTTTTATGCTACTAAAACACTCTCTGACAGTCTCTCAACTATAGCAGGCTTTGGAGTTCACTTTATCCTTGCTATGCAAGATTTGGCACAATTAAATGATGAAATGATAAAAAAACCCATCCTCTCAAACTGCCAGACAAAACTTTTTTACAAAAGCAGTGACATAGAGACACTGGAGTATATAGAAAAAATATCAGGCTTAGAACTTGTTACACAAACTACAAAGCAACACTCTACAATCACTATTCGACAAATTCAAGAGCCACTTCTAAACATTACAAGACTCCGTGCACTCAAACGAGATAGAGTTGCAGTACTTATCGCTGAATCATTAAACACTCCTGTGATAGTGCAAACTTGGCATATTGAAGTGAAACAAAAATTTGATTGGTCAAAATATGATAAACAACTATATGAAGTAAAAGTAACAAAGTTATCAAAGAGTTTCAGAGTTGAACAAGAAAAAGACACACTAAACGAAGAAGCTACACAAGAGAAGAAGGAGTTACTGCTATGATGACAGAACGAGACTTAGATATGTTTAAGTTCATAAATAAATATGGAAAAAGCTATATAAAAGTATTAGCAAAAACATTTTTTACAAACGAGCAAGTAGCAAGAAATCGCATGAATATTTTAGCAAAACAAAATCTCATAAGCTACTGGAATACAGGATTAATGAAACCTCGCCGTGCAATCGTTTTAACAGCAGATACTAAATCAATGTTAGAGAATGAATATGAAGTAACTGCACGGAATACAAAACTAAATCGTACAACGATTCATCACAATGTTATGGAGCAAATAGTAGATTTTCATCTTAGCAAAATTGGTACAGTCGAGAGAACAACTGTATACACTCATAAGGAAAAACTTCACCATATCCCAGACTTTATTTTCACTAATGAGAGTGGTAATAAAATCAATATTGAAGTAGAGCTGACTAAAAAATCAGCTCCTCGATATGTGAAGTTGATGCAATCGGTCTCAAAAGACAATCCCGATGCCATCATCTATATTTTATCATCAAAGCAGAAGATAAAAGCATATGCTTCCATTATGCCAAAATGGCATAAGCTATTTTTTATTAGTCTGGATGAGCTAATAAAAAATATAGAGCAAACAGGACAAATCAAACCAACACCGCAAGAGCAGAGTCTATTTGAAACTCCCATTTAATAGCCTATTTGAAAGTTTGTTTAACTAGTAAACATACTTTCAAATAGATAGAACGGGATGAAAACCTCCTAAGGTCGGCTTTAATCCCTTAGGGGCACGTCAGGAGTAAACTCCCGACCCCGATAAGCTATCGAGTGTTTGTTGATAACAAAAAATTAATACATAGTGAATATTAACATTTTCTTCTAATCAAAACTCGAATATCATCAATTTTATCTACGACTTGCTACCCAGCAACTAGCTATCTAAAATGAATAATTTACCTTATCGGGGTCTGGTGACACTAAAAATTTACATTCAGATTTTTTCAAAATCTCACATTATTTTTAGGCTCCTGACGTGCCCCTAACTCCGTTGCAACATTTTCAAAAAACCACCTTCAGAGGTGATTTCTTTAAAAATATCTCCTCTTCGTTATCTTCACAAAGTAATGAAAAACTTGTTTGTTTTTCTTTTATCTAATTTGTAGATTTCACTTGCGTTCAATCTTTTTTTAATGATGAGTTTCTTTGAAACTTAAAACCCTTTTGAGACAATAAAATTTTTATGCACTGCATCACTTTTACAAAAATAAAACAAGTTTATATTTTTCTCTAAGCATAGTGCAATTTATTGTCTTTGTTCAAAAGGGCATTTAAGCCAAAAAGAACATGAGGAAGAGCAAAGAGAGTTTCACTCTATGAGTGCCAAATATTTTTAAAAACATTTGATAAAAGGACTAGAAAATGAGAGTATATATCACAGATTTAGAAGCTTACAATAACGGACATTTAGTTGGAGCTTGGTATGAACTACCAATGAACGAAGATTTACTAGCAGAGAGTATCGAAAATGAGTTACAAAAGGGTAAAAGTATCTGTAACTCTACTCATAATCATGAAGAGTATTTTATTACAGATTATGAATGTGACTATATGAAAATTGATGAATATGAGAGTTTAAATAAGCTAAATGAAATCGCTCAAAAAATGGATAGTTTGGAGATGCAAGAAAAGACAGCTGTAAAGTTGATGCTTGAAAATTATATAGTAAACTCTATAGATGAAGCCATTGAAAATATTGATAATATGATTTATATAAGTGAAGATAAGATGGAAGATGTCGCTTATAACTACATTGCAGAGTCAGGAGCTTTACAGGGTATGGCTGAGAGTTTACAAGGATATTTTGATTATGAAGCACTTGGTCGCGATATGGAGATAGAGGGGAGTTATTTTAGGGATGATAAAAATATTTTATGGGAAAGTTTAATTTAAACTTTCCCATATTAACTTTATCTTCTGTTAAGTTTTGCTAAAATGTAAACTAATAATTTTTAATACTTGGAACAACATATATGGCAAAAGCAAAACAAGAAGAGTCGATAGAAAAACAACTATGGAAAGCCGCAGATAAACTACGAAAAAATATTGATGCCGCAGAGTATAAGCATGTGGTAATGGGGCTTGTATTTTTAAAGTATATCTCTGATAGTTTTGAAGAACTTTATAACTCACTAAAAGCTGAAGAAGAGATGGGTGCTGACCCTGAAGATAGAGATGAGTACAAAGCTGAAAATGTATTTTTTGTTCCTCCTACTGCTAGATGGTCATTTCTTCTCTCAAATGCAAAACTACCAAATATCGGAAAGATTGTTGATGAGGCTATGGATGTTATAGAGAAAGAGAACAACTCGCTTAAAGGTGTGCTTCCTAAAGTGTTTGCAAGAGATAATCTTGATAGTAAATCTCTTGGTGGACTTATCGACCTTATAGGTAACATCGCTTTTGGAGATGCAAAGGCTAGAAGTGCTGATGTGCTTGGTCATGTATTTGAATACTTTTTAGGTGAGTTTGCACTTGCTGAAGGACAACTAGGAGGACAATTTTATACACCTAAAAGTATTGTTGAACTTCTTGTAAAAATGTTAGAGCCATACAAAGGTAGAGTATTTGACCCTTGTTGTGGAAGTGGTGGTATGTTTGTACAATCTGAAAAGTTTGTAACTGAGCACCAAGGAAAAATAAACGATATATCTATCTACGGTCAAGAGTCAAACCAAACTACATGGCGACTAGCAAAAATGAATCTTGCTATTCGTGGGATAGATAGCTCACAAGTAAAATGGAACAATGAAGGCTCATTTTTAAATGATGCCCACAAAGATTTAAAAGCAGACTTTATCATCGCAAATCCACCTTTTAATGTAAGTGATTGGAGTGGTGATTTACTACGAAATGATGGAAGATGGAAGTATGGAACTCCACCAGAGGGAAATGCAAATTATGCATGGATACAACACTTTCTTTATCACTTATCACCAACTGGAACAGCAGGTTTTGTTTTAGCAAAAGGTGCATTAACAAGTGATTCATCTGGAGAGGGTGAAATTAGAAAAGCTCTTGTGGAAGCAAATTTAATTGATTGTATTATTAATTTACCAACAAAATTATTTTTAAATACTCAAATTCCAGCTTCTATATGGTTTATGAAAAGAGGACGAACTACAAAAGATATACTTTTTATTGATGCTAGAAATATTGGAGAACTCATTAGTAGAAAAACAAAAGAATTTACTTCAAAAGATAATGATTATATTGCAAGTATATATCATAATTGGAAAAATAATAAAAATTATGAAGATATAAAAGGTTTTTGTAAATCAGCGAGTCAAGAGGAACTAAAAGATTTAAAATATGTATTAACCCCAGGTCGATATGTAGGACTTGAAGAAGTGGATGAAGAGTTTGATTTTAAAGATAGATATACAAGTCTTCAACAAGAATTAAAAGAACAGATGAAAGATGAACAGGCACTTAATCAGAGAATTAAAAATAACTTAGCAAAGGTTATAATTAATGAGTGATTGGAAAATAGTTAAGCTTGGAGATATAGCAGTTTATGTTAACAGAGGGGTTTCTCCAAAATATACAGAGAAAAATGGAATAATAGTCATTAATCAAAAATGTATTAGAAATGGTAATATTGATTTTTCATTAGCTAGATTACATAATTATGATAAAAAATTTGCAGATGAAAAGATACTTCAAAGAAATGATATTCTGATTAATTCAACAGGAGTTGGGACAGCAGGAAGAGTTGGAATATTTATTGAAGATTCAAATGTAATTGTTGATAGTCATGTTTCAATTGTTAGATTAAATAATGAAGTTGTTTATCCAAAGTTTATTTTTTACAATTTAAGGAAAAGAGAAAAAGAGCTTGAAGGGACAGCAGAAGGTTCAACTGGACAAGTTGAATTGAAAAGAGATGGTATAAAACAATTAGATATTTTACTTCCGCTGATTGAGGAACAAAAAGCAATAGCAGAGGTTCTAAGTAGTATTGATGATAAGATCAACCTTCTTCACAGCCAAAATAGAACTCTTGAAGAATTGGCACAAACACTTTTTAAGCAATGGTTTATTGAAGAGGCTAATGATGAGTGGGAAGAATACGAAGTGAGAGATTTTGCAACTCATAAAAAAGTCAGTATAAAGCCAGCACAAAATCCAGATAATAATTATTTACACTTTAGCTTACCAGCATTTGATACAAACAAAGAACCAAATATTACAATTGGTTTAGATATAAAAAGTAACAAATATCAAGTAGAACCTTTTTCAATATTAATGTCAAAACTAAATCCAAAGACACAAAGAGTTTGGGATATATATTTTGTACCTAAAGAAAACTCTATCTGTTCAACTGAATTTCAAGTTGTACAACCAAATGATAAATCACTTTTTCCTTTTATTTCAACACTTTTAAAATCAGCCAGAGTAACTGGTGAATTAGCAATGTCAGCTTCAGGAACAAGTGGAAGCCATCAAAGAGTGAAACCTGAAGATATTTTCAATATTAGTTTTGTCACTCCATCAATTGATAGAATAAAAGAGTTTTCAGAATTACTAGCACCAAACTATTTAAAACGAATGAAAAATCAAAATCAAATACAAACTCTTGAAAATATGGTAGATACACTTCTCCCTAAACTTATGAGTGGTGAAGTTAGGGTTGATTATTAAGTATGGAAAATTTAAAGCTTTTAATTGCACAGTATGGAAGATGGACACCTTTAGAGGAGTATGTTTTACGAATTGAAACTTTTATAGATAGTGATTTTGGTTCAGCTTTAGAAAATGCAAAATCTATATTAGAATCAATAGCCAAAGAAATATGTGATGAAAAAGGTATAGAACTTGGGAGTACGGAAAGTGTAGGTGGTTTATTGAAAAAGGCATATAAAGCGATAGGATATAGTGGAGGAGATTTAGAAACGCAATTATCAACTTCTATTGCAAATATTGGTCAACAAATGGGAAATCTAAGAAATGAGAGAGGAGCTACTTCTCATGGTCGAACCATGGAAGAACTTAAAACAAGAAATGATGGGATAGATGAATTAACTAAAGAATTTGTTATAAACTCTACAGAATTAACAGCATGTTTTTTAATTAGAGCTTTTGAAAATGAAAATCCTCGAGTAAAGCAAAATATAGAAAAAATACATTATGAACAAGAAGAAGAATTTAATGAATTTTGGGATGAATTTAACGATGAGTTTTCAATGGGCGATGATTATACATATTTAGCTAGTGAGATTTTTTATAATGTTGATTATCAGGCTTATAAAACTGAACATAATACTTTTATACAAGACAAAAAAATATAAGGAAATATCGATGAGTATATATACGAATAAAACATATATAGCATTTGATGCAGATAGCGATATAAGATATTATAGATTAATGCAAGCTTGGAAAAAAAATGATAATACATCATTTGATTTTTATGATGCACATGACTTGAATAATCTCATGTCTTTTTCGTCAGAACAAACTATAAAAAATAAACTATCCGAAAGACTAAGAAATACAAAAGTTTTTGTTTTACTTGTTGGTAATAATACTAAATATCTTTATAAATTTGTACGATGGGAAATAGAACAAGCTATACAAAGACAAATACCAATAATTGTTGTTAATTTAAATAATAAAAGAAGCAAAGATTCTAATTTGTGTCCAGCAATATTAAATGATACACTAGCTATACATGTAAGTTTTAATCAAAAAATTATTGAATATGCTATTAACTATTGGGCTGCTTCTGATATTCAATATAGGAAAGAAAATAAATCAGGTGCTTATTACTATGAAGACTCAGTTTATAAGCAGTTAGGCTTATGAATTTTACATTTATGAGGTGGATAAAGAATTATTTTTCTATTCTTAAAGATATTGCTACAGGAATGGGTACATCATGGGTATCAATTGAACTTCTTAGTTATGCAACTAGTGAAAGTATCGATACATATACAAAAAATACAACTTTTTTTTTAATAATCCTAATTTTAGTAATCATTATTTCTTTATTTAAAAATAAACCAAAAACTTCATTCACATGTAAGCTTAGAGATAAAGATAACTATATTGAAATAAAAGTTGGTGATGCTTTTGAAAATATTGGAGCTCTAGTAGTTCCAATTAATGATTGCTTTGATGTATCACTTGGAGGAAATGTAAAAAAAGCAAAAAGTTTACAAAATAAATTAATTAAAGAGTTTTACAATACAAAAGAAGAACATTTGGAAAAAGATATATCAGAAAAAATAGATATATCCAAATCCTATGAAATAGGTACAACAGTAGAGATAGAGCAAAAAAATAAGATTTTTTATTTGTTAGTAAACTCTAGAAAAAAAGATAATAATAGAGTTGAATCTTCAGTTGATGACTTCTTGCTAAGTTTGTCAAAATTATGGGAATATATTTCTTCTGAATCTGGGAGAAATGAATCCGTAACAATACCACTTATTAATACCAATCATGGTCGTTTACCAAATATGAATAGAATGACAGCATTAAAAGAAATCATTTATAGCTATATTGAAAGCTCTAAATATTATGATATATCAGATAAATTAATTATTAGTATACATCCTCATGATTTAAAGAAAGGGAATATCGACCTTGATGAAATAGAGGAGTATTTAAAATTTTCATGTAAGCACTTTAGGATAGTTAAGCTATCAGAAAAAGTAGAAGGAGAAGGTATTTCAGCATCAACTGTTGAAACTATCAATAATTAATATTATGACTAAAATAACAGAAAATGAAATAGAACTCTTCGCCATTGAACTTTTAGAAAAACAAGGTTTTGAGTATATATATGCTCCAAACATAGCACCTGATAGTGAAACACCAATGAGAGAATCTTTTGAAGATGTAATACTTAAAGAAAAACTTCAAAACTCACTTACTGCTATCAATCCTACTTTAGAATATGACCAAATAGAATATGCTGTTAAACAAATAGAACGACTAAAAACAACAGAACTTTTAACTGATAATGAAGCCTTTCATAAAATACTTACAGAGGGCATAACTGTTGAAGTCCAAAAAGATGGTGTGACTCGTGGTGAGATAGTTAAGCTTATAGATTTTGATGATATTTCAAATAATGATTTTGTAGTAACCAATCAATTTACAGTTATAGAAAATGGTATTAATAAACGACCAGATTTAATCCTTTTTATAAATGGCTTACCATTGGTGGTAGTTGAACTTAAAAACCCAGTAGATGAGAAAGCTACTATTGTATCTGCATATAAACAGATACAAACTTATAAAAGTGTTATCCCATCTCTTTTTACTTACAATGCTTTTTGTATTATAAGTGATGGATTAGAAGCAAAAGCAGGAACTATTTCAGCAGGTCTTACGAGGTTTATGAGTTGGAAAAGTAGTGATGGTAAAAATGAAGCTTCTAAGTTAATCTCTCAAGTTGAAACTATGATAACTGGTATGTTAAACCCAGTAACTCTTTTAGATTTAATCCGTAATTTTATAGTTTATGAAAAAAGTACTAGAGAGGACAGTAAAACAGGTATAACCACCATAGAAACAGTTAAAAAGCTGGCAGCTTATCATCAGTACTATGCAGTAAATAAAGCAGTTGAAAGAACAACTAAAGCAAGTGCAGAAGATGGAGATAAAAAAGGTGGGGTAGTTTGGCATACACAAGGTAGTGGTAAATCACTCTCTATGGTCTTTTATACTGGAAAAATAGTTTTAGCCCTAAATAATCCTACTATCTTAGTTATCACAGATAGAAATGATTTAGATGACCAACTCTTTGATACTTTTGCAAGTTCTGCTTCACTATTGAGACAAGAACCTATACAAGCTGATGATAGAGAGCATTTAAAAAAATTACTCAAAGTAGCTAGTGGTGGAGTGATATTCGCAACTATTCAAAAGTTTCAACCCCAAGAGGGAAATATATATGATGAACTCTCAAATAGAAGAAACATCATAGTTCTAGCAGATGAGGCACACCGTACACAGTATGGATTTAAACCAAAAACTGTTAAAGTAAAAGATAAAGAGGGTAATGAGATAGGGAGTAAAATAGTTTATGGTTTTGCAAAATATTTAAGAGATGCCTTACCAAATGCTACTTACCTTGGATTTACTGGAACACCTATTGAAAGTAGTGATGTAAATACTCCTGCTGTTTTTGGTGATTATGTAGATATTTACGACATTGCACAAGCGGTTGAAGATGGTGCGACTGTTAAGATTTACTATGAGAGTAGGCTTGCTAAGATTACTTTGAGTGATGAGGGAAAAGAACTTGTAAAAGAGTTAGATAATGAACTTGGAGCTGATGACCTAAGTGAAACTCAAAAAGCTAAAGCAAAATGGACTCAACTTGAAGCACTTATAGGTAGTGAGAATAGAGTTAAAGAAGTAGCACAAGATATAGTATCTCACTTTGAAAAACGACAAGAAGTTTTTGATGGTAAGGGTATGATAGTCGCTATGAGTAGAAGAATTGCTTCTGAACTTTATAAAGAGATTATTCGACTAAAACCTGATTGGCATAGTGATGACTTAACTAAGGGTGTTATAAAAGTAGTTATGACTGCAAGTTCTAGTGATGGTCCAGAGTTAGCAAAACATCATACAACTAAGCAACAAAGAAGAGATTTAGCAAATCGTATGAAAGATGTTAATGATAAACTTCAACTAGTCATAGTTAGAGATATGTGGCTAACTGGATTTGATGCTCCATCAATGCACACACTCTACATAGATAAACCGATGAAAGGTCATAATCTTATGCAAGCCATAGCAAGGGTTAATAGGGTTTATAAAGATAAACCTGCTGGACTTGTTGTTGATTATCTTGGTATAGCTAGTGATTTGAAGAAGGCACTCTCTTTTTATAGTGATAGTGGAGGAAAAGGTGACCCTGCATTAGCACAAGAACAAGCAGTTGCACTAATGCTTGAAAAACTAGAAGTAGTATCTCAAATGTATCATGGGTTTGAGTATGAAAATTATTTTGAGGCAGATACAAGAGAGAAACTATCTTTAATACTTGAAGCAGAAGAGCATATACTTGGGCTTGAAGATGGTAAGAAAAGATACATTGATGAAGTAACAGCACTCTCACAAGCTTTTGCAATAGCAGTTCCTCACGATGAAGCGATGGATGTAAAAGATGAAATCTCTTTTTTCCAAGCAGTAAAAGCACGACTTGTTAAGTTCGATAGTTCAGGTAGCGGTAGAACTGATGAAGAGTTAGAAACTACCATAAGACAAGTTATAGATAAAGCACTCGTAACTGAACAAGTGATAGATATTTTTGATGCCTCTGGAATTAAAAAACCTGATATTTCCATACTCTCTGAAGAATTTTTAATGGAAGTTGCAGGGATGAAACATAAAAATATAGCCCTTGAAGTTCTGAAGAAATTACTCAATGATGAGATAAAAACAAGACAAAAAACAAATCTTGTACAAAGTAAATCTCTTATGGAGATGTTAGAAAACTCTATTAAAAAATACCATAACAAGATAATAACTGCGGCTGAAGTTATAGAAGAACTCATTAACCTTAGTAAAGATATTCATCGTATGGATGAAGAACCAAAAGAGATGGGGCTAACTGATTTTGAGTATGCTTTTTATAGTGCTATTGCTAACAATGATAGTGCTAAAGAGGTAATGGAAAAAGAGGTGCTTCGTGAACTTGCTGTTGTTTTAACTGAGAGAGTAAGAGCAAATGCTTCGATAGACTGGACTATAAAAGAGAGTGTTCGTTCTAAACTCAAAGTTATCGTTAAACGAACTCTTAGACAATTTGGCTATCCACCTGATATGCAAACACTGGCTACTGAGACTGTACTCAAACAAGCTGAGATGATTGCAGAAGAACTGACAACTACAAAATAAACTCCTCCACTTTTTCAAGTTGATACAAAAAGTAACAACTTGAAAAATTCTTCTTTTTTTATTTGATTTTACATATAGCTGCATATGATTACATATAATTACATATAACTACATTCACCGTTTAATCCCTTTATTTTAGGCTTTTCTTTGTGATTTTATTTGCATATACTTTTTATAACAAGTAGCTACAAGTTAAATTTTTTACAAGGAAACAATTTATGAATAAACAGGAAATCAGGAGTTTAATTTATCAAAAATATGGAGCTTTTTTACTCTCACGAAAACAAGTTGCTGATGCTCTGGGAAAGTCAGTGGCAACAATTGATAGATGGAAGGAGCAAGGGCTATACCTAGAGTATAAAAAACTGGGAGAAGCAAAAAATTCTCCCGTTGAATATCCAATTGATACTGTAGTGGATTATATAGTAAATAACAATAAAAAAATTGTTTAAAAAGGAGTTTAAATGCAAAACAATAATCACAATACATACTCAAACAACAGTCCCTATAGTAATGCAAATAGTGACATAAGTCAGCAAATACAAGAACAAAGAAGGCTCGAGGATGAACGAAAAAAGCAAATGTATAAATCACAGTGCGAAGATGCACTTAACAATATAGTTCATGAGTTTCATAGCGCACAAGACAATAAGCTAGATAATTGGAAATTAAATATAGGGGATGGAGCGACGGTCGTTAGGTACTATAAAAGATACTGGGATAATAAATTTATCTCTTGGTCTTTATTAGCTTTAATAACTACGTTTATTTTATCTTTTTATACACAATATGCAGTAGTTGGTATCTTAGTAGTTTTTATATTCCGAGAGATGTATGCCCAAAGAGTTTTTCTAACTTATTTATTAAATGACCATGAGTTAACTCGTGAACAGATAACAAATATCAAAGATAAAATATTTTATAAGCAGTTGAAAACAACAAGAGCTTTAGCTTTTACGAGTGCATTAATCATTATAAGCTATACGACATACATTTATTCAATGCCGATTTTTTTAGAGCCTGAAAAATATCAAAAAATCATAGTAATTCTTTCAAAAATTAGTCCTTTCTATGTAAATAATGAACTATTTGCATATACAAATACAGGAGCAATAATTTTACTGTTACTATTAAAAACATATGAGAAGTGGAGTAAATAGTGTTTTTTGGTAAAAAGAAGCCTAAAGAATTATCTTACCATGATGAGTTTGCACCTCGAAGTGCACTCGGTCGTGGTTTTACATCCGTTCAAAGTGCCAAAGCTGAGTTGTTTCAAGAGAATAGAGCATTTAATCCACTTGATTTTCTCAATAAGAAATATCAGTTTTTTGGCTTTGAAATTAATTCAAAAAAAAGATTTACACTACCCTATGAAGATAGTACCCATATTTTATACTGTGGACCTACAAGGTCTGCAAAAGGTGTAGCAATCTCACATAGAGTAATTGAAGCCATTAGACAAGATAAGGGTGTAATAGTAATCGACCCAAAAAAAGATGACTTCTTACCTCAAGTAATATTAGAGGAGTTAGCAAGACAGAATAGAGCAGATGACATAATAATAGCTTCATACCCTAGCAACTTTGGGTACAGTGGTTTTGATAAAAATGATACAGCTTTAGAATTTTCAAATAAATTGATTGTAGCTTTAGATTTAGCACCAAGTGGCGACTCAAAATCTGATTATTATCGGAGAAATGAACGAACTCTACTAAAAAAGGCAGTAGATATATTTTTAAATTCTTCTTCAAGATTAGATAGTAAATTTGAATTAAATTACAAAAGCTTTGCAAATTTTATAAAATATTTATACTCTGATTTGCTAGCGACACAAAGTTATAATCATGAAATATCAAAAAACAAGCCAAATATGGATTTAATTGAACAGTACTCTAAAAGATATTTCGAGCCTAAAAAGTTCTGCAAATTAATATTTGATTATGATGAAATTTCAACTATAAAAGGCTTATTCCAAACTATTCTAGAATTATGCGATGCTAATATATTTACTGAAATAGATATATCAGAAGCACTCTATAACGGAAAAATTGTCTATATTCAAGCAGACCAGCTAGATGAAGCAAGTCTGAAGATGCTAAAAATACTACAGGTAGATGTCATCCAAAAAGCCAAGAAAAAAACTGCAAACTGCATTGTAATAGCAGATGAAGTCAGTTTTTATGCGACTAAAACACTCTCTGACAGTCTTTCTACCATTGCAGGTTTTGGAGTTCATTTTATCTTAGCACTACAAGATTTAGCACAGTTAAATGATGAGACAATCAAAAACCCTATCCTCTCAAACTGTCAAACAAAGCTATTTTATAAAAGTAGTGACTTAGAGACTCTAGAGTATATAGAGAAACTATCAGGCTTCGAGCTAGTTACTCAAACAACGAAACAAAACTCAACTACTACGATACGGCAGATGCAAGAGCCTTTATTAAATATTACAAGGTTAAGAGCATTAAAACGAGATAGAGTAGCAGTTTTAATAGCAGAGTCTTTGAATGCACCAATCATTGTACAAACTTGGCATATTGAAGTGAAACAGAAATTTGATTGGTCAAGGTATGATAAAAAATTATTTGAAGTAGAAGTAACAAGGTTATCAAAAAGTTTCAAAGTGGAACAAGAGAAAGACACACTTAACGAAGAAGATACACAAGAGAAGAAGGAGTTACTGCTATGATTACAGCACGAGATTTAGATATATTTAAATTCATGAATAAGTATGGAAAAACATACATCGAAGTGCTTGCAAAAACTTTTTTTACAAACGAGCAAGTAGCAAGGAATCGTATGAATATTTTAGCGAAACAAAACCTCATAAGCTACTGGAATACAGGACTAATGAAACCTCGTCGAGCCATAGTCTTAACAACCGATACTAAATCAATGTTAGAGAATGAATATGAAGTTACTGCACGAAATACAAAACTAAATCGTACAACTATTCATCATAATGTCATAGAGCAAATAGTAGATTTTCATCTGTCAAAAATTGGTACAGTTGAGCGAACAACTGTATATACTCATAAAGAAAAACTTCATCATATTCCAGACTTTATTTTCACTAACGAGAGTGATAATAAAATCAATATAGAAGTAGAACTGACTAAAAAATCAGCTCCTCGATATGTTAAGCTGATGCAATCGGTCTCAAAGGATAATCCCGATGCAATCATCTATGTTTTATCATCAAAGCAGAAGATAAAAGCATATGCTTCCATTATGCCAAAATGGCATAAGCTATTTTTTATTAGTCTTGATGAGCTAATAAAAAATATAGAGAAAACAGGACAAATCAAACCAACACCGCAAGAGCAGAGTCTATTTGAAACTCCCATTTAATAGCCTATTTGAAAGTTTGTTTAACTAGTAAACATACTTTCAAATAGATAGAACGGGATGAAAACCTCCTATGGTCGGCTTTAATCCCTTCGGGGCACGTCAGGAGTAAACTCCCGACCCCGATAAGCTACCGAGTGTTTATTTATAACAAAAAATTAATACATAGTGAGTATTAACATTTTCTTCTAATCAAAACTCGAACATCATCAATTTTATCTACGACTTGCTACCCAGCAAATAGCTATCTAAAATGAATAATTTACCTTATCGGGGTCTGGCGACACTAAAAATTTACATTTAGATTTTTTCAAAATCTTACATTATTTTTAGGCTCCTGACGTGCCCCTAACTCCGTTACAATATTTTCAAAAAACCACCTTTAGAGGTGCTTTCTTTAAAAACATCTACTCTTCATTATCTTCACAAAGTAATGAAAAACTTGTTTATTTTTCTTTTATCTAATTTGTGGCTTTCACATTCGTTCAATCATTTTTATTGATGAGTTTCTTTGAAACTTAAAACCCTTTTGAGACAATAGAATTTTTATGCACTGCATTACTTTTACAAAAATAAAAAAGTTTATATTTTTCTCT
>Ga0256824_10000221_pt1 | contig 20619 bp, 22 predicted proteins | sample CV67metaG_FD_191570 | JGI IMG/M metagenome (GOLD analysis project Ga0256824, IMG submission 191570) | Hydrothermal vent microbial communities from East Pacific Rise, Pacific Ocean - CV67 | ecosystem: Environmental > Aquatic > Marine > Hydrothermal vents | place: Pacific Ocean: East Pacific Rise...
GTAAAAAATGCTCTTCAATGTTCATACAGTGTTCTAATGAGAATTTTGTAAGAGTAGTAGAATTAAGAAGGTTGTATTCATTGTCGTATCTATCATAGGCTATAAAATTTACACCTTTTTTAAAGAGGGCTTGGTTTAAAATGGTTGTGAGTGTAGAAAATCCATCTGTAGTGTTTATATATAACTCATTTGGAACGGCTGTTTGAGAGAGTAGATACTTTGCACAATCAACCAAAGAGTCTAAAGAGTCTTCATCTACTGCATATTCTAAGGATTCAAAGCTATAACCATACTTCTTTTTAAACCTATTAATACCTTTTTTGATTTTTTTAGCATTATCTATATCATTTTTATACATATCATGCACAAGAATATGCTTTGTTAAATCACTTTTAAACTCATAAAGTATAGGCAAAATGGAGGAATCGAAATCACCTACTATAGAAACTAAAATCATTCTCAATCCTTTTTAAAAATAACACTTCAAACGATCAAGCATTATGAGCTCTTTGTACTCACCATCATCAAACTGTGTCATCTGAATTTTCCAGTAGTTTCCTATGCTCATACCGACTAAAACAGCGAGAGCTTCTGGCATTGCATGTACAATTGTAATCTTTGTGTACTCTGTTTGAAGCCTGTTTAGGAGTGTAAAAATCTCTCTGTTGTAGAGTATCCAGTCTTCATCTAACTCTATTGTTCCACTGTGGTTTGCTCTTAACTCGACAACATTGTCATATTTTTCTACATTAACCACGTTAAGGGCTATCTCATGGCTTGCAGCTTTTATTGCGACTAGAACATGCTCTCCTTTACCTTGAGTAGTTTCGCTTAGAGTAAATTTTGTAAACTCTTTAACCTCTGTTTTGTAGTTGCGTTTGTCAATCTTGGCGACTTCATCAAACACATCGCCATCGGGATTGTTTTGATAAATGACTAAACCATCGTTTTCAAATATATAACCTACCAAAAAACCGATAGCTGGACGCTTGTAATAAGCCAGATGAAACTCGATTTTAGTTTGTGTGTTTAGCTCTATTTTGTTAAGCCCATAACGGACAATCTGCATAAAGCTTATGAGTCTCTCTTGGTCATACAAGTCACCTCTGTACTCAAAAATAAGATCATCTCGAACCACGTTAAGATACTTTTTCAAGCCCTCTTCTAAGTTACTGATTTTGACTTTTTTTTCTATCTCTTTTATGAAGTTGTCAAAAACATGCTTGGTAGATTTATGCGAATCAACACTTATAACAATGGGGATAGCAATGGTCTCATTTTTAAAAAGCTTCTTTCTTTTTGCATTGTCAAAATAAGCAAATACAAACGCCGTTAGGACTAACACTATGCCTAAGACATAGTAAACACCCTCATTCATAAAGTCAGCAAAAAAGCCTATAATAACAGCTAAGAAGAGAGATGTAGCGATGTAAACGTGGTTAATAAGTTCTTTCAATTAAAGACTCCTTGTATAAGGTTTAGTGTCTCTGTTAGACTCATACCCCAAAAATAAAATGCGAGTAGAGAGACAAATAAAACACCTCTGTTTCTTGTTAGAAATATCTGTAGCCAAAACATTAGCTTCTTCAGTAGTGTTAATATACCTACCAAAAAACCAAAAACCACATAAGATAGTTCGACAACTTTTGCAAAAACTATAAATATGAGAACCGCATATATGTATGTAAATGGCTCATCAAATTTTATGATTGAGAACTTATCTCGGTAGGTATAAATAGCGGCGATGAGAGGAACAAGAAAAGGGAGTAGGTAAAAGATGGATTCAACTGTGTCAACAATAAACTGTTTAAAACTAAAGACATCTTTCATCCCATGTTTAATGTAATGCAAAGCACTACTTGCACTGCGTTTAAACTTTGCAAACTCAAAAATATAGTAGCTACTCTGATGCATAAGCTGGTTTCTCTCGTGTGCCACCCAACGTAGTTGGTTGTAGTGTCCACCTATGAGTGTTTTTTTATACTGTCTAAAAGAGTAGCCATTGTCATCCTCATCTTCAAAATCTTCTTCGCTAAGGGTTTGAAACGATTTTATCTTATCGCTAAGACTATTACCATTTACTCCAGCATTTTTCAACTCATTTTCTATCTCTTTAGTAAGGTACAAGGAGGTCATAAGCTCTTTGAGTTCATTTCTAAACATCATCTTATTACTCCCATGAGCTTCATTCCTAAAAATCCAACAATACTCGCAAGTATTAAACCACCTACACCCGCATTTTCATAAGAGAAACTTACTACATAATATAAAAAAAGTACCACAAGCACTGTTTTGATAACAAGAAAGAGCATAATCTGTAATTTATTTAAAATTGAAATGTTGTTACTAAAGAGTGCCCGCACATTGTAAAAACGAGCAATACCACGAATCTCTTTTAAAATAGTATTTGATTTTTTGAGAATTTCTTTTATGTTGTCTATCTTAGGTTTTGAGTGCATCGCACTATTTCTCGCATCGGCAACTACTAGCAACTCTTTGAGGGTTGACTCTTGCATGTACTCTTCTACACTCAAAGCCTTTTCGTACATCCCTTTTCCCTCTGCACCTAAAGTCTCTAAAGCATTTTCAATCTTTTTAGTCACTATAAGAAGTTTTGCCAAATCTTTATAAACATAGAGTTTTTTGTTAAAACTAAAAAAGAACTCTTGCATAATGGCAATAGTAGTAAAAAAGATAATCAGGAGGAGTGAAATATCATACCCATGTTGTACTTCTGCAAGATATTTTTGAGAATAAAGAAGCCCAAAGAGTCCTAAAAAAAAGCCCATCTGCATATATGAGTTTTTATAAATAAGTTTCATAAAGTCCACAAGTACACCTTTTCATGATATTTTTTCACTGTATTATACATAATATACTAAAAAATACCACTAACATGTGTTAGTAATTTGTATACATTTATCAAGTTTAAAGGCGAATTTACCTAAAATAGCAAAAATTATCGCACGTGAAGGTTTTACTCAATGATTACATGGATGCAGAGACATAAAAAATATCTCATTATTACTATTTGGATTTCAACTATCGCTTTTGTTGGAGCAGGTTTTGTTGGCTGGGGACAGTACAGCTATGGTGACAAAGCGGGAGCTATTGCTAAAGTTGGTGATGTAGAAATCACTATGGGTGAACTTCAAAAGTCATACTCAAGACTCTATGGTCAGTACAATAAGATGATGCAAGGAAACTTTGATGAAGAGAAAGCAAAACAGTTTAAACTTCAGTCTCAAGCACTTAAGCAACTTACAGATCAAGCACTTGTTTTAAATCTTGCTCACTCTTATGACTTAGAGATTAGTGATGCTGAACTTTTAGCAGAACTCCAAACTCAAGAGTTCTTTTTTAAAGATGGTGTTTTTAACAAAGGGATTTACAAAGAAGTAATCGCTCAAAACAACATGAGTGTTGCAGAGTATGAAGCTGATTTGAAAAAACAGTTACTTATTCAAAAAACTCTTAAACTTCTTCCAGTTGAAGCGAATGAAGAAGAGTCTAAAATAATTGAGACACTTATTAACATTGCAGATAAAATTGAGTACAAACTACTCGATGCTTCTGCTGTAACAGTTGACAGTTCAGATGAGAAGCTTAAAGCTTTTTGGGAAGGCAAAAAACAGAACTTTATGAGTGAAGTAAGTTATGATGTTAAGTTCATCAAACAGTCTAAAGTAACAGCAGAGTATGACGAAGCAAAAATAAGCTCTCACTATGCAGACAACAGAACACACTTTAAAGGTGAGGATGGCAAAATACTTCCACTTGAGAGTGCAAAAGAAGCTGTTGTAGCTGAGCTCAATGCTAAAGCAACAAAAGATTTAGCACTTAGAGCATACATAGCATACAAAAAAGGAAAACTTGGTGACGATATAGAAGTTCAAACAGCTACTATCTCTACATCAAACAACCCTTTTAATGCTGCTGTTTTAGAAAAAGTATCTGCTCTTTCAGTAACATCTCCATTTATGAAACCTGTTGCAGTTGATAGCGAATATGTTACAGTTGAGTTAGTAAAAACAAATCCATCTGCAGCGAAAAGCTTTGAAGATGCTAAAGCAGATGTGTTGCCACTTTTCGTAACACAAACAAAAAATGAAGCGTTATTAGCATTAGCAAAAAGTTCAGCAGAAACTTTCACTGGAGACAAAACAGATTTCATAACTTCTATGGATGTTAGTTCACTCCCTGGAATCGACCCTCTCGATGCTGGTAGCTTTCTTCAGAAGCTCTTTATGCAAGACAAAAAAAGAGGTTTTATAACACTAACAGATGGAAAAATTATCCTTTTTAATATTTTGGAACAAAAACTGCTTAGTAAAACTAACAGTAATAAAGATGATACAATTACAAAAATTAAGAGTGCTATGTTTAACGAAGGTCTTATCAAAAACCTTCAAAGCAAGTACCAAACAGAGATTTTTATAGAAGGACTCTAAGTTGAGCAAAACCGTTTTAGCTATTGATATTGGTTCTACGAAGATTTGTGCAATCATTGCACAGATTAACTATGATGATTCTATCTCTATCATTGGGGCTGGAACGTCAAAGGCTCAAGGTCTCAAACGTGGAAGCATAACAAACATAGAGTTAGCTTCTAAATCTATCAAAGTAGCAGTCGCTGATGCTAAAAGAGTAGCTGGAAGTGACATACGAAGTGCTGTTGTTTCCATCTCTGGAGCATACACGAAAAGTTTAAACTCAAACGGAATCGTAAACATCCCCAACAAAGAGATTAGCTTTAAAGAGATTGAACGTGTAATGCACACCTCTTTATACAATGCAAACATTCCTAATGAGTATGAGATTTTACATGCACTTCCTTTTAACTTCAAAGTTGATGACCAAGACTTCATAGAAGATCCTCTTGGAATGAATGCATCACGTTTAGAAGTTGAAACACATATTATTACAACTCAAAAATCAAACCTTAACAACCTCAAAAAAGCGGTTCGTGGTGCTGGTGTTGAAGTTGAAAATGTTGTGCTTAACTCTTATGCATCTGCTATCGCAACACTGAATGAAGATGAAAAAGAGTTAGGAGTAGCGGTCATAGATATGGGTGGTAACACTTGTAATATCGCTATTCACTCTGGAAACTCTATTAAGTATAACAACTTCTTAGGAGTTGGTTCTAACCACGTTACAAGTGACCTCTCTATGGCTCTACACACTCCACTCAACGTGGCAGACTCTGTAAAACTAAGTTATGGTTCACTTTTAACACCAAACAATGACCTTATTGAACTTCCTATTATAGGCGATGTAGATACTACTCACGAAGTATCTCTAGAAGTTGTTCATAATGTTATTTTTGCAAGAGTAGAAGAGACTCTTATGATTTTAGCTCAGCTCATTGAAGATAGTGGACTCAAAGACCAAATAGGTGCAGGGATTGTTCTTACTGGTGGTTTTTCTAAAATGGAAGGCATTAGAGATTTAGCAGTCGCTACATTTGGTTCTATCCCTGTGAGACTTGCAAAACCTATAGAAATGGATGGACTCTTTGACACACTGCGTGACCCAGAGTATGCAAGTGCAGTCGGAGTTGTTATGTACTCTGCCTCACACTTCACTCCGTATGAGATAGATGTAAACAAAAATGTTCGTCACTCAAATGAGACCTTAGTAGAAAAGAGCATAGTAGATTTTAGTAGTGACCCTGAGATTCCTATTGCACCTTCTGTTGAAGAGGTTGTTGAGAGTAAAATGGTAAACATACAAGAGAAAAAAGAGAAAAAGAGTGATGAAGCTGGTAGCTTTAGTAAATTTTGGAACTGGGCTACCCAGTTATTTTAAGGAGTGAGATAATGGAACCATTTTTAGTAGAAGAGGCAAACAATATTAGCGGTGCACGTATAGTTGCAGTAGGTGTTGGTGGCGGTGGCGGTAATATGATTGGACACATGTTACAAGAAGAGGTTACTGGTATTGAGATGATTATGGTCAATACTGATGCTCAAGTTTTAGCAGAACAATCAGCTGCAAGAAAAATCCAAATCGGTGCAAAACTTACTAAGGGTCTTGGTGCAGGAATGAAACCAGTCGTTGGAAAAGATTCTGCTATTGAGAACTATGATGAGATTAGAGCTGCACTTGATGGTGCAGATATTGTATTTATCTCTGCTGGTCTTGGTGGTGGAACAGGTACTGGTGCTGCACCAGTTATCGCACAGATTGCTAAAGAGGTTGGTGCTTTAACTATCTCTGTAGTAACTAAACCATTTGCATTTGAAGGTAAAAAAAGACTTAAACTTGCAGAAGCTGGTCTTGAAGAGCTCAAACGTGAGAGTGACTCTATTGTTGTTATTCCTAATGACAAACTTCTCTCGATCATCGACAGAAAACTTGGACTTAAAGATAGTTTCAAAATTGTTGATGGTGTTTTAGCACAAGCAGTAAGCGGAACATCTGGTGTTATTTTATCTAATGGTCAAAATGACATCAACCTTGACTTTGCTGACCTTAAAACTGTTATGAACCACAGAGGTATGGCACTTATGGGTGTTGGTGAGCACGAGGGCGATAATGCCGCTTATGAAGCGATTAAATCAGCTATTGAGTCTCCACTTCTTGATAACATGTCAATTAACGGTGCGATGGGTGTTTTAGTTCACTTTACAATGCATCCAGATTTTCCAACTATGGAAATTTATGAAGCAATGAATGTAGTTAATGAGAGTGCTGATGATGAAGCAGACATTATCTTCGGTACATCTACAGATGAAAATTTAGCTGAAAACTATGTCAAAATTACTATTGTTGCGACTGGTTTTGAGAAAGAATTTAAAGAAGAGAAAAAAGGTCACAACAACGATGATTACGTGAGTGAAACTCCAGCACCTCCAGTTGCTAAAGTTCGTCCACGTTTAGTAGTGGGTGGTGATTATGATAATAGTGACTACTTAGATATTCCTGCTTACATGAGACACCAACAAGACTAAACTCCTTTGTCCTCCTTCACTAAAATAATGAAGTCCAAAACACTCCTTGGACTTCGTGAAACCTCCACACTTAAAGAAGTCAAAAACAAGTACAAGAATCTTATGAAAAAATGGCACCCTGACAAACATAAAGATGATGTTGAGAAGGCTACTAAAATGAGCATGCAGATAAATGAAGCTTATGAGACCATTTTAGACTACTGCAACAACTATGAGTACTCCTTTGAAGAAGAGTCCATCAAAAAAACCTCTTACTCCCCCTCTGAATGGTGGCATGATAAATTTGGCGGAAGATAAAGCTCGCTAAACCCTACTTGATAAATATCATCTCAAAGAGTTTATAACTTCTGTATAATAATGTCTAAATTAATACAAAGTGATGAAATATGAACAAGTTTACCCTACTCTTACTAACTCTAAGTATCTCTCTATTTGCTCAAGATTTAAAAATAAGAAATGACACCTTTCCTGCCACCCAAATGAAAACTCAAAATGTCACAGTTGCTAAAATGTCTGCAGCAGCACTTTCAAAAGATTTACCACAGACAATAGATAAATACACAACCCTTCAAAGTGTAACAAGCCAAGGCCCAACTATGATCTATACATTTCTTATAAACAGTGGTTCTAAAAGTGATGAAGCTATTAAAAATGAAGATAAATCAAGAATGAAGAAAGCTATAACAACTGGTGTATGTCAATCTGCAAGACAACTTCTTAAAGCACAAATAGACATTACTTACATCTACTTAAGTACAAAGACTAAAGCAGAGCTCTTTAGCTTTAACATAAGCCAAAAAGATTGTGTAGGTATCTAAGTTGTCCCTTCAAGAAGTAATAAAATCCATAGACTTTTTCGCATCATTGTCTAAGTCGGACATAGATTTATTATCTTCATTTTCCACGTTACACAACTACTCCAAAGAGTATGTAATACATTATGAAAAGAAGAGTTCTGATGGGCTTCTTTTTTTAGTAAAGGGTGTTGCTAAAGCTTATAAAATAGACAAACACTCTAATGAAATATTTTTATACTACATATATGAAAACTCTATGCTCTCAGAAATCTCTGACATCAATGCTACTTCCTTACAATCTTTTTCTAACATAGAAACGGTGGAGGAGTCGCAGGTACTCTCTATAAACTATCAGAAATTTCATAAACATTTTTTGAAAAACAATATCCTCTGTTTAGAGTTTGCAAATGAGACCATAAAACACTCTCTTGAGCTTAGAAGCCTCATTAGTAGAGAGTTTCTTTTTGATGCTGTAGCAAAGGTTGCTATGATGATTTTGTCGGACTTAGAGATGTTCAACAAACTCAAACGTAATGAAATCTCTTTGATACTCCATATTCAACCCGCTACACTCTCTCGTGTCTTAACAAGACTCAAACGTAATAAAATAATTGATATAATACACGGCAAAGTCTCTATCTTAGATAAGATAGCACTTACAGCCATATTTGAGGAATAGTAACATGACAAAAATAAAAATAGTTGGTGCCCTGATTTTTTTTATCTCTATACTGCTACTTTTTCTTTTTAGTTATATTAACACTCAAAATAGACATTACGACAATCTCATAAAAACAATAAATGAGCAAAAAGCATTTACACAAGAGATCTCTAAAAATATTTTTTATATCTCTAAACATAAAGATAGTTCAGCAAAACAGTTGGACACTTCCATACAAAGCTTTTTACAAAATATGGAAGCAAGAGATGAAACTTTACAAGAGATAGACTCATCCGAGGTCAAAAGACATAGTGCCAAAATTATCGCTCTTTGGAATGAGTTTTATATATTGGTACAAAACTTCAAAGACCAAAAAAAGGTCACGACTTCTTACTCTAATATCTTACTAGAAAAGACTGTAGTAGAAATTTACAATCAAAACTTAAAACTAGTCGTTGAGTTTGACAAACTACTGAGAGTTTCCAAAGAGTACACACTCAGTAAATCTACTCTCTTTAAAAACATTCAATACATCCTCTTTACCCTACTTAGCTCAATGCTTTTATACCTATTTTTTCAGCTCCAGAGTGTACTTGATTTTATAAATAAATTTAGAAAAACCTCACAAAATATTATCCAAAGTTCGAGTGTTCAAGAGTTAGAGCCAATTACCATAGATGCCTCAACAAGTGATATTTCTGAAGCTAGTGAGAATTTCAACCAGCTTGTAAGCAATATTAATGAGTCGGTAAAGCACTCTAGCCAATCACTCAACCACTCTTATAAATCTTTAGAGATAGTAGAAGAGAAAATTGAAAACCTCATGGAACTCATTTATACCATGCAAGAAAGTAATCATATAGATGATACCTTTACTAAAAAAGAGGATATTCTCATCCAAGCACTCGAAGAGCTCACATCATCTGCTCATAATCTTAAAAATTTAGAAGAAGCACTCCAAACTCTCCTCTCAAACTCCAATAAGTAACATCAATTCTTAAATTTCTAAATTAATATTAATATTTGACCTTAGTCAAATTAATAGTACCGTTTTCGTATTATTATTACCTATCATTTGAATAATGTTTGATTATTCAAAGGAATTTTAAGGAGAAGATTATGAGCAAAACATTCAGTAAGCTTACTTCACTTGTTTTAGGTACTACACTAGCTGCAACAGTTGCATCTGCTGCCGGTGGTGAACTACAAAAAATAATGAAGGCAAGAGGCTTAACAGAAAATGACGTTATTCGTGCTGCAAAGACCTATCTACCAACTGGTGCTAGAGATGAGTATGTTGTATTTAGTTCTGGTGGACAATCTGGGCAGATGATTGTCTATGGTGTTCCATCTATGAAAATACTAAAATATATCGCAGTATTTACACCTGAACCTTGGCAAGGGTATGGCTTTGATGAAGATTCAAAAGCTGTTCTTAGACAAGGTAATATCCGTGGTCGTGAAATAAATTGGGGTGATACACACCACCCTGCACTTTCTGAAAAAAATGGAAAATATGATGGTAAATGGTTAATTATCAATGATAAAGCCAATCCAAGAATTGCTGTTATAGATTTAGAAGATTTTGAGACAAAACAGATTGTCGTAAATCCTGTTTTCAAATCTGATCATGGTGGAGCTTTCTTTACTCAAAACTCTGATTATATCATTGAAGCATGTCAATATGCGGCACCATTTGATAATAACTACCACCCAATTGAAGAGTACAAAGAGACATACCGTGGTGGTGTGACTATGTGGAAATTTGATACTAAAATAGGTCGTATTAATCCAAAAGAGTCTTTCACATTAGAATTACCTCCATATATGCAAGATTTATCTGATTCAGGTAAAGGTGCATCTGATGGTTGGGGTTTTACAAACTCATTTAATACAGAGATGTATACAGGTGGAATCGAAGTTGGTATGCCACCATTTGAAGCTGGTTGTAGTAGAAATGACACTGACTTCCTTCATGTATATAACTGGAAAAAGTTAGCAAAACTTGCTAAAAATAAGAAAAATGTAAAAATTGTTAATGGTATGAAAATCATTCCAATGAGTGTTGCAGTTGCAAACAATGCACTTTTCCTAATTCCTGAGCCTAAATCACCTCACGGTGTTGATGTTTCTCCTGATGGTGAGTACATTACAGTTTGTGGTAAGCTAGATACTCATGCTTCTGTTTATAAATGGAGCAAAATCAAAAAGCTTATTAAAAGCAAAAAATTTGTTGGTAAAGACCCTTATGGGATTCCTATCTTAGATATGAAATCATCTCTACATGGTCAAGTTGAACTAGGTCTTGGGCCATTACATAATCAGTATTCAAATGTAGATGGTGAAATTTATACTTCACTTTATGTTGATTCACAGATTGTTAAATGGAATTACAAAACTTTAAAAGTTCTTGACAAAGAAAATGTTCACTACAATGTTGGACACCTTTGTGGTATGGAAGGAAAATCTGCTGACCCTCAAGGTAAGTATATTATCTCTCTTAACAAACTTGCTATTGATAGATTCCAAAATGTTGGTCCACTTCATCCACAAAATCACCAGTTGATTGATATTAGTGGTAAAACTATGGATCTTCTTTATGATATGCCAATTCCTTTAGGTGAACCTCACCAAGCAGTTGCTATTAGAGCTAGTAAATTACACCCAAAAGTTAGATATGCGATGGGTACAAATACTAAAACTGGTAAGCCACATAAAGGTAAAACTTTAGCTGGACAAGAGAAAATTGTTAGAAATGGCAAAAATGTTACTGTATTTGCAACAATGGTTAGATCACACATTAACCCAGAAAGAATTACAGTTAACAAAGGTGATATTGTAACTATGCATATCACAAACCTTGAAAGAGCAGAAGATGAAACTCACGGTTTTACAGTTGACCACTTTGATGTGCATATGTCACTAGAACCAGGTGAAACATCTACTATTAAATTCACTGCTGATATTGAGGGAGTTTTTCCTTACTACTGTACTGAGTTCTGTTCTGCACTTCACTTAGAGATGATGGGTTACATGATGGTTAAAGATCCAAACAAAAAATATGTATCGGCTCAAAAACTTAAAATGAAAACTATGTCTCAAGCTGAGTTAAAAGCTGAGTATGACAAAACAGTTGCTGTAAATGATGCTACTGATGCCGTTATTCAATCAGTTGTTAAATTCTTAAAAGAGAACAAATTTGGCGATCATAAAGTTGTTGCTGACCTAGTTACTGATGCATTTGACCAATATGGACAAATTCCTGCTCAGAAAAAACTTGCGGATGCTGCTGTTAAAGATGGCGATTTAGAAAAAGCTATTCTTTTTGAAAATATGATTTGGCAATATATGGTTAAAACTGCTGATGTTGGTATTCGTGCCAAAGATGCACTTGTTCGTTTAGTAGCTACTAAACAGACTACTTCAGCACAACGTGGTGAAAAAGCATTTGGAGAAGGTGGTTGTTCTGGTTGTCACGTAATCGGTAAAGTATCTTCTGGTCCAGACCTAACAGGTGTACTTGAACGTCACGAAAATGCTGAACAATGGGTTGCTAATTTTATTAAAAATCCTGAAAAAATGTATAAAGAACCGTATGTAAAAAGCATGATTGATTACTTTAATCTTAAAATGCCTAACCAACATATGAGTCAAGAAGAGATCAAAGACATAATCGAATACCTTAAATGGGTTGACGAAAATGCAAACTTATTCTAGAAATTAGATAAGTTTTAGTAATACCTCAGGGAGAGCGAAAGCTTTCCCTCCCTTTTATTCCCACATTTAAAAAAAATCTCGTTATAATAGCCGTCATTGATTTATATCATCTTCTTTTAACTTACTCTTTGGTTATAATAAACAAAATTTATAATTAATATTATAATTAAATATCTACAAGGAACCCCTATGCATCCAAGTATCATAAAAGCTCGAGTTTTTGCTCTTTTGGCTCTACTTATTTTAACATTCTCCTTTACCTTTCCTATGCTCGCCTTTCATGGCGTTTTAAATAAAGTTGAAGAGGGTAAAGGAAACGAAGTTTCCTCTTTTAGTAAATCGGTTTGGAACCTTTATAGTAAAGGACGTTATAAAAGTGTCACTACTGATAAAGAAGCACACAATAACTTAGAAAAAATGATAGAGACTCAAGCAGAATTAGGTGCTGGCTCATTACCTATCTGGGCGGTATCACTTGAAGCTCCAAACTACCCTAAAGCAGCATTTCCAGAAGGAATCCCTGTATATTTTCATTTTGATGGATATAGTGGTGAAGTACATGAGATGAATACTATTAACCACTATGTTGGAATGGATCCAATGTGGGTTGGTGGTACGATTGAACGTGAGATTGGGATTTATGCTCTTTTAGCACTTTCACTAGGAATGATCTACTTTATAGCATTTAACAACAAGATACTCAACTACTTAATGCTTATTCCTGCATCACTGCCAATTCTGTTCATTGCTGATTACTCTTACTGGCTCTACTGGTTTGGACATAACCTTCACGACTGGGGAGCATTTAAAATCAAACCTTTTATGCCAACAGTTTTTGGTGATGGAAAGATTGCACAGTTCATTACACACTCTTACCCAACTATAGGTTTTTACATGATCATTGCTATTAGTCTTTTAAGCCTTCTTGCATTTTTTGCAAAACAAAAAGCTATGAACGAGATACAGGCAGACTAAGCAGATTATGTTTAAACTACTCCTCCTCACTCTTATCTCTTTTGCAAATGTTTTTGGTGCAAACCTCTTACAAGATGCAATTGACAATGCATCAGAAGGTTCTATCCTTACACTCCCTGCTGGGGTCTATAAGGGAAGTATAACCATAAATAAACCTCTTACTATTATAGGAAAAGGTGCAGGTGTTATCATAGATGGGGAAGGTAACGGTACAGTTATTAGAACATTAGGCTCTTTTATTACACTTAAGAATCTTACCATACAAAACAGTGGTTCACTGCATCATTTACTTGATGCTGCAATCGCTATGGAAAATGGTAAACAGTGTGAAGTGAGTGACTGTACTATAAAAGATTGCCTTTTTGGCATCGATGCACAGATGATTAGTAACTCTATTTTTTCTCATAACTATATCACTTCTAAAGATGTGGACTTAGGTCTACGGGGTGATGGTTTAAGACTTTGGTATTCAAACGACAACATAGTCAAAAACAACTCTCTTATAAAATCACGCGATATGGTTATTTGGTACTCCCATGGAAACCAAATCGTAGAAAACTACGGAGAACATAACCGTTACTCGCTTCACTTTATGTATGCGGGAAAAAACTATGTCCATGATAACACTTACAAGTTTAACTCAGTAGGTATATTTTTTATGTACTCAAAAGACACAATTGCAACAGGCAATCTTATACAAAGCTCTCTAGGAGCTACAGGTATGGGAATTGGTCTTAAAGATGTCTCAAACTTTACCATAAAAGATAACACCGTTATCTACTGTGCACAAGGACTCTACATAGACAGATCACCTTTTGAGCCAGATACAAAGAATTGGATAGAGGGAAATAAACTTTTATACAATGCAGAAGCACTCCATTTTCACTCACTGAGTGAAAACAATATCGTTAAAGACAATACTATTATGGGAAATATAGAAGATATAGTAAATGACAGTAGAGGTTCAAAAACAAACGAAAATGAGATCGAGGGTAACTACTGGGACAACTATGCAGGTTTTGATAGAGATAACGATAACGTGGGAGACACTCCTCACCGTGTTTATCAGTATGCAGACCAGCTCTGGGTATATAACCCTGATGTAAAGTTTTTTTACGGTTCACCTGTTATTTCACTGCTAAATTTTTTAGCAAAATTAGCACCATTTTCAAAACCACTTTTTTTACTTGAAGATACAAAACCTAAAGTTAGGATAGAAGGATAAACAATGGCAAAAATTCAAACAGATAGACGAGATTTTATCAAGTACTCTACTCTTGGTATTTTAGGAGCTGTTCTGGGTGGCGGGGTAATTTTTAGTCCCTACCCTCTACAAGCAGAGAATAGACTTCGCCCTCCTGGAGCAGTCGCTGAAAAAGAGTTCTTAGCTCTGTGTATAAAATGTGGACAGTGTCTTCAAGTCTGCCCATACCACTCTATAGAACTTTCAGACATAGGTATGGGACATGGTCTTGGAACACCCTATATAGATGCCAATGTACGTGGATGCTATGCTTGTGAAGCTGTTCCATGTGTTTTAGCATGTCCAAGTGGAGCACTTGACCACCATACTGAAAAAGCGACAGATATTAAAATGGGTATTGCAGTTTTAGAACACCCAAGAGCTTGTTTAGCTGTTACAAACCAACCAGTTCCAGCGGGTTATGCCGATAAGATGAAAGCATTTCATGCAAGTGTCACAAACCTCAATCCTTTAGAAGAGAAACTGATGGAGAAATTTGATGGTTATGAGGGCAAAGATTGTACTCTTTGTGCAGATATGTGTCCGATGCCAAACCCACTTAGTGCCATTGAGATGGTAACAACAGGTGTAGGGATTACTAAACCGATGATATATGATGGATGTACTGGATGTGGTGTATGCCAAGAAGTGTGTCCAACATCAGTACCATCAATTGTTATTAAGCCTAGAATGACGTATGAAGAATACTATGCAAACAAAGATTAAGGGGAAGAGATGAAAACGAAAATTATATTACTAGCTTCAAGTTTATTACTACTGACAAGTTTTAGTGGGTGTGGAGAGAAACAAGACAAAGAGTCTACTCAAGAAGTGCAAACAACTACACAGAGTGCACCTCTTATAGAAGTAACACATAACGACAATGCAAAAGAGATAAAAGTAGCCCAAAAAACTGCTGATGCAAATCAGAGTAAGTCTTACTACCTTGGCTACAATGTTAACAGTGAATATGATGAAAATTCTCAACCAGCAAATTCAGATGCATCGGTAAGAGTAAAACCTAGAACTTCTGTCGATGCAAATATGCATGTTAGAAGTCCCTATGAAAAGATTCAGGTATCACTACTTGTGAGAAAAATGAGTAAAAAGTTTATTGTAAAGTGTTCCGCTTGTCATAATGACTATGCAAATGGAATCATAGGCCCATCACTACTCAACAAAGATGCAGATACTATCTTTAATAAAATTGCAGAGTTTAAAAGTGGTGCAAAATCAAATCCACTAATGAGTGACTTAATCAAAATGATGAGTGAGGATGAGATACGAGAGATGGCAAAAGAAATTTATAAATTCAACCAAGAAATACAATCAATGAAGGAAAAATAATGAAGAACATAGTAGTAGGAATTTTTACACTTATAACTCTAGGGCTTATGGCATGGACTGCATCAGTAGGTGGAGCATACCACGGTGGCCAACACAATAAAGTCATAAAAGACTTTGGCGATACAATGACAAATGCAGCTACTATAGCCGTTCCAGAAGAAAAATCAGATAGAGAAAAAGAGAATGAGGCACTCTCAGCACTTAGAGATAAAGCTGGTAATGCTGGTGCATTTAAAGTATCTCAAAAATACAAAAGTAAATGTTCATCTTGCCATGGTGTAAATGGTTCAGGCTTTCAAAATGGTAAAAAAATGATGGGTCCAAAACTGATTGGTCAGAGTGCAGATGTACTCTATAAAGATTTAGTTGACTTCAAAGATGGTCGTAAAGAGAACATGGTTATGAAAGGTCTTCTCATGAAACTTAGTGAAGAGGATTTAAGAGAATTAGCTGATGAGATTGGCGAGTTTCCAGCTCGTGCGCAAGCAATGAAAAACAGTAAATAATTTAAAGCTAAAGGTACTCAGATGGATAAGTATAACAATCGTGAAACCATAAAAAATACAACTTTTTGGTCAACTTTTTTTGATACAACACGAGATGGTAAAAAGAAATTTTCTTACAGAATGAAGCGATGGATTTTAGTTATATCTATTCATCTGCTTTTCTTTTTATCATTTTTCATAGATTTACAGATGCTAGAAGGTACTCTAAGTGGTTCTAGATTTTTAGGTTTTCACATGATAGACCCATTTATGACTATGGAGATGTTTTTATCTACATACCATATGCCTATTAACATTATTATCGGTACTTCTACTATTGTTATTGTCTACCTTCTTGTTGGTGGTAGAAGTTACTGTGCATGGGTCTGTCCTTATGGAATTTTAAGTGAAATTGGCGAAAAATGGCACAACACATTAGTTAAAAAGAAAATTATAAAAAGTAGAAAGTTTGACCATAGAGTAAGACATATCTTCTGGGCAATCTTTCTGATTTTATCTTTTACAAGTGGTTTTATAGTCTTTGAGACCTTCAATGTGATTGGTATTTTAAGTCGTGCTATCGCTTATGGATGGAGTATTGCACTTATCTGGGTAGCTGTTGTTTTTGCTATGGAAGTTTTCTTCTCTCGTCGTGCTTGGTGTACTTACATCTGTCCTATCGGGACAACTTACGGTTACATCGGTAAAGTCTCTGCTCTTAGAATTGAGTGGAATGACAACTGCGATAGCTGTATGGTCTGCCATGATGTCTGTTTTGAGCCTCAAGTTCTTGAGATTACAAAAGCGAAGTATAAAAAACAGATAGATGAAAAAGAGATAGTGACTCAGTATATTACTGGTGCGGATTGTACACTTTGTGGTCGCTGTGTAGATGTTTGTCACGAAGATGCGCTAAAATTTGATTTTAGATTAAAAGGTCTGGTATAAAGTATGATAAAAGTCTCAAATCTCACTAAAAAATTTGGCTCTCATGTATCACTTGATAGTGTAAACTGTGAATTTAAAAAAAATGAGTCTATTGCACTCATGGGTGCAAATGGTGCAGGAAAAACAACACTAATTCGTTCTATACTTGGCTATTACCATCCAAACAGTGGTAATGTTCTGATAAATGGGCTTGACCCAATCAAAGAGAGAACAAAAGTCCTTAAAGATATAAGTTTTGTGCCCCAACTCCCACCTCCGATTAAACTGAGTATTGGCGAGTTGATGCAGTACATTAGCATAAGTGCCGATGTCGATAAAGAACTCATTAGCCACTATGCAAGTGAGATGAAACTCGATATAAAAGCAAATATGAATAAATCTTTTTTCAAACTTAGTGGTGGAATGAAGCAGAAACTTCTTATTGCTATTTCACTTGCTAAAAAGAGTGACATAATTATCTATGATGAGCCAACGGCTAACCTTGACCCAAAAGCGAGAGATGATTTTTACAGACTTCTTAAGCAAAATGAAGAGGAGAAGGTTCTACTTTTTGTAACGCACAGACTTGAAGAGGTTCAAGATTTAGTAAATAGACAGATCTATATGGATTTAGGAAAGATTGTTTCAGATGAAAAAGTTTAAACTTCTTTTTGTAACACTTTTTACAATTTTTTCTTTCTCTGCTTGTAACTCAACGCAGAGTGAAGTTAAGAACAACACACACATCTGCCCTCAGTGTAACATGGAGCTACCACGTTCAAATGTTCATACAGCAACGGCAGAAGTAGATGGTGCTATAAAGTACTTTGACGATGTCGGCTGTATGGTTTTATGGGCACAAAAACATAATGTAGATTTACAAAAATCCAAGGTTGAAGTTTTTTCAAATGATACTACCAAATACATAGATGCAAAGAGTGCATTTTATAGCATTAACGAAACCACACCTATGCATTATGGCTTTTCTGCTTATGAAAAATCAAAAGAGGGTGTAATTGGTTTTGATGAGATGCAGATAAGAATGTTACGAGGTGAGCACATGGCAAACCCAAAAATTAGAAAACATATACTGGGGTATTAATGAAAAATTTATTTTTAATCGCATACTTAGACTTAAAAGAGTCTCTTCGTGCAAAATGGTTTATAGTCTACTCACTTGTCTTTGGTGGGCTAATAGCACTCTTTTTTATAGCTGGTGTTACAGAGAGTCAAGTGATGGGCTTTAGCGGGCTGAGTCGTCTTCTACTGATGTACATACAGATTACTATTGTTATACTCCCAATATTTATCCTCATTACTACGGTTCGATCCATCTCTGGTGACAGAGACAACCATATTTTAGAGTATATGTTAAGCTTTCCAATCTCACTTAAACAGTACTACTGGGGTAAAATAATTGGGCGTTTTATTACAGTTTATCTTCCCGTTCTTTTTGCGATGATTATTGCCATTGTTTACGGAAGCTTTAAAGGTGCCGCTATTCCTTGGAATATCTTTTTTCTCTACACGGGGCTTCTTTTTGCCATGAGTAGTGCATTTTTAGGTATAGCATTTTTTATCTCTTCTTTTGTAAAGTCATCTGAAGTAGCTCTAGGGATTGCATTTTTTGTATGGATATTCCTACTTGCATTTATAGACATAGCACTCATCTCACTTATGATGCAACAGCGTTTTAATGAGGAGCTTATTATCCTCATAGCACTGCTTAACCCTATGGAAATTTTTAGAGTTGCAGCCATCTCACTCTTTGACCCTGAACTTACGGTTATGGGTCCTGTGGCATTTTACATACTTGACTCTATGAGTCAGACAGTTTTTGTTCTACTCTCCATTCTTTACCCACTCTCTATAGGTCTGCTGTTTGCATTTTTAGGGTATAAAATATTTGAGAAAAAAGATTTAGTTTAATTTAAGGGGTCACAATGAAAAAAATAATTTTAGGTTTAGTTTTAGCATCAACTCTACTCTTCTCGTTTGAGATGGATTATGACAAAGATACAGATTGCTTGGTAAGACATATGAAAGTTTACAAAGATCCAGCATGGGTAGCCAAAATCGAACTTCAAAACGGAAAAAAAGTTTTTTTCTCCTCGCCAAAGTCTATGTTTGAGTTCTACTTTAGACCGGGTAAATGGTTTGATGTTGGAGTAAAAAATGAGAAAGATTTTAAATACATCTTAGTAACAGACTTTAAAACACTCAAACCAGTTAAAGCCAAAGGTGCTTTTTACATCTACGGTTCAGATGTAACCTCTCCAGCAGGAGATGACTTAGTAGCCTTTAACTCCTATGCAGATGCTGAAGAGTTTAGTAAAAAACACCATGGTAAAAGAATTTTAGGGTTTCGTGATGTAAGTGATGCCCTTATACGACTTATAAACGGGAGAATATAATTATGACTAAGCCAACACCAATAGACGAAGAGATACCTCTAGACCCAAAAAGATACATCGTGAGTGAGACAGATGCAAAAGGTCGTATTACTTACTGTAATGACTATTTTATGGAAGTCTCTGGGTACAACCATGAGGAGCTTCTTGGAATGCCTCACAACATTGTCCGACACCCCGATATGCCTAAGGTTGTTTTTAAACTTCTGTGGGAGACAATTTCACAAGGAAAAAATATCAATGCAGTTGTAAAAAATCTTGCAAAAGATGGAAGATACTACTGGATTTTTACAGAGTTTGAGACAAGAAAAGACACAGACACTGGTAAAATCATTGGCTACCATGCGGCAAGAAAAAGTATCTCAAAGCACGTTATAGAGATTATTGACGGACTCTATGCGGCTCTACTTCAAATAGAAGAACATGGAACAGTAGAAGATGCAGAGCGACATCTCGTAGACTTCTTAAAAGCCAAAGGCGATGATATGGAATTTGCCAACATTATGGAAGAGATACATAGGTTTTACTAGAACCACGTTACAGAAGGGAATAAGATATGAAGTTTGTACTACTGCTTTTCTCTCTTGCCTCTCTTCTTCTCTCAAATGCACTTCAAGATGCCATTGACACCGCAAAACCCTACTCCACGTTAAGACTCTCTTCTGGAACATACAAGGGAAACATAAGCATTAACAAACCCTTAAATATTGTTGCAAAAGAGCCTAACGTGGTTATAGAGGGTAATGGGGATGCTAACGTAGTTACGGTGCTAAGTTCGTATGTTACACTCAAAAATCTTACTATTAGAGGGAGTGGAGAGAGAATGGACAGACTTGATTCCGCCATCTCCATAACCAAAGCTAAATATATTGAAATTATAGGGTGTAGACTTCTTGATAGCCTCTACGGTATAGATATGAATATGGTCAGTGACTCCAACATCTCAAATAACTACATCACTTCTAAAAAAAATGAGATAACTCTTCGAGGGAATGCTCTTAAACTCTACTATGCTCACAATAATCTCTTTGTAAACAATACCATTGAGTACTCAAGAGATATTACACTCAACTACTCGCATAACAACCTCTTTGAGGGGA
>Ga0256824_10000222_pt1 | contig 20598 bp, 24 predicted proteins | sample CV67metaG_FD_191570 | JGI IMG/M metagenome (GOLD analysis project Ga0256824, IMG submission 191570) | Hydrothermal vent microbial communities from East Pacific Rise, Pacific Ocean - CV67 | ecosystem: Environmental > Aquatic > Marine > Hydrothermal vents | place: Pacific Ocean: East Pacific Rise...
AAAGAAGATGTTGAAAGTTTTGTAAAGCAGGCTTTTCTTTTACAAGAAAGGCCTCTGTCTTACTACTCGTTTATCTCTATAAAGACAGGCTCAGAGAAGTTTGGTACATCATCATAAGAGAAAACTGCATAATACTTATGCATCTCTTTATCACCAAAGTTATCATATGTATAGTTATCTATACCACCATACAGCTTCTGTCCATCATAAGCAGAGCATGGAACTCTAAATGGGTTTTTCACAACTATCGATCCACGATAACCATCATCATCTGGATTATCCCATGATAGTTTAACTATAGAGTTCTCTACACTTGCTTTGAGATTCAATACTTGACTTGGTGCATTTCTTCTTTTTTTAATATAGTTAAGTGTTAAAGATGGTCTTTTAACTCTTTTAGAATCAACCCAGTCAACATTTTCTGTTTTACAAGGCTCTTTTTCTGATGTTGCTGTAATTACAAACAGTGCTTTTGGAGTTTTCATTGACATCTCTATTAGTTCACTAATTGCATACTTATCAAAAACAAATCTTTGCTTTGGAGAATCTTGAATATCGCTAACACTTACATCGTAACCAATTCTTTCAATAATTTCTCTTTTTTCTATTTTCTCATAAGTCAATTCACCCTCTATTGGTTGAATCATTTCAATATGGAAACGGAGTATATTTTTTGAATTAATATTTATCGCTTCCATATCTATAAAAGCACTTGATATTACTGTATTTTCCATATCTGGTAAATTTGTTAAATCAAATTCTATTAAAGCATAAACAATATCTCCATTCTTGTCAAAACCAGAATTAAGTTTATTCTCCTTTATAGAGTCTTTTTTTAATGTTATCTCATTAGATGCCAATAAATCTAGTTTAGCTTCATCTATAGTATAAGAGATGTCTAGTTTTGGTCTAAACGAAAGTCCTCCACTAAACTTACCATATCCAATATCCCACTGCATTAGTTGTGATGCACGGTCTAGTGGTAAAGAAGATGGTCCTTCCATTCTAAAACATGCTTCTCTGCGTTTAAGAGACTTTTGAAGTACTGCTATCTCTTGTGCTGCAAAGTCATATGTTCTCCATATACCCTGAGAAAGTTGAGCAGAACCTGTTGGTCTATCTATATAACTTAATACTTTTGCATTTTTAATATCATCAAAACTATCTAAACTGTCAAGGTTTCTCTCATCAATTTGTCCAACTCTCCACTCACCATAACTTTCAACTTGAACAGAAACTCTATTCATTGGATAAAAAGATATAGAAGCATTTGTAATGATTGCATTTTCTGGAATTGTTGTTAAAGAAAAACTACTAACACCAAAACACTCACCTTTTTGCTTTGAGATACCTACAAAAAGAGAGTTTTTCCCGAAGTGTTCGCTATTTTTCTTTGTCTTTTCACCTACATACCCAACTGAATCTGCTGAAGGATATAAGATCTTAGAAAACATATTTTCCGCTGGCTGCGTTCTGACACTTACCATTTGTGCAAATGCAGACTTAACTACTTTTTCTTTACATACTGCACGGATATAATAGTAGTTATTTGTTGAACTATCTAAATTTGAGTCTGTATATGTGTGTAATTTTGTCATACCTATACGGTTTGAAGCTTGAGCAAAACCTTTTTTCTTCTTTGATCTATAGATTTCAAAGTAGATAGTTTCATCTTCTTCATAGTCCCATGTCAGTTCAACTTCTTTTGAACTAACATTAGTTGCTATAAATGATTCTACACGTTTGAGTGAATTATCTTTTTTATAGTTATTAACTTCACCTAATGCAATCATAAGAGCTGGAATATTTTCTTGGATATTTTCACTCATATGTTCTATGTAGTCACTAATGTTTCTTGTCCCTACTTCGACAACTAAAGATAAGGCTCCCTTAGAGTAATAAAACTCCCTACCACTTCCTGAGATAAGATGTACGGGAGGCTTACCCATATGAACACCATACTCACGACCAGACTCTTTTCTAACTTCCTCAGCCATATTTGAAGCCAAAATATTCAAGTCAATCGCATCCTCAGCATCTTCATGTATAAAGTTATGTGCAGGAAAGATAACATTTCCTTGAGAGTGGTAGTCAAGTGCTATAGTGATGTTTTCATGTGCTTCAACAAAATCTCGTAATGCAGCCGTTTCAGGCTCACTAAACGCAGAAGGTCCTGAGTATACATTTGATGTTGTCGTTTTATTTGGAGTAAAGCCTACACTAAAGTTTCTATTTAAATCTACTCCAAAACTTCCATCAGCATTTTTACGACGGTTTTTTCTCCAAAATGAGAAATGATTTCTTGAGTATTCAAAACCATCTGGGTTTGCACAAGGCACCATATAAAGTGTTGATTTGTCTAATAATGAGATTAATTGAGGATCATACTCTATATGCTCTAAAATGTATTTTGCAAAACTCAAAGAGAGTTCTATTCCTATCCATTCTCTCGCATGGATTGTTCCTGTAAAGAAAAGCGCTGGTTTTTGTGAATGTGTTTGTACATTTTTTGTGATATTAACAGCGATTATCTCTCTACCTTCCCAGGTAGTTCCTATTGTTTCTACCTTGAAAAGTTCAGGATGACTCTTTTGTGCAGCCTTAAAAAAGTCTACACACTCGTCATATGATGTATATTGTTGTCTCAATTTCTAGCCTTAATTATTTTGTTTTTTTATCTATAAGATCTACTATTAAGTCTATCTTTTTGTCGTTAAAGTTTAGTCCCATTTTCTCTTGTTCTGGTGTTGCAAACGCAGGTATACCATTTACTTCAAGTACTATATACTCTTCTTTTTCTAAATCATAAATTATATCTACTCCACCGATATCAACACCTGTCGCCTTACATGCACGCAGTGCTACATCTACTATCTCATCATTTGCTTCACGCATAAATACAGAGCCACCAGCTGTTATGTTTGTTCTCCAGTCAGTTCCACTCGCTTTTCTACCATAACAAGCTACAAACTCTCCATCTACTATATCAACTCTAAAGTCAGTGTTATCATATTTTATAAATTTTTCTACATAGAAGTAACGTAAATCCATCTGATTTAAAAATGGCATCAACATATCAAGATTTGCTTCACTCTCAATCTTAGTTAATCCAACTCCACCCCAACCATCTGTTGGTTTATAAACCATTTTATCCCATTTTTTGATGATTTTTTTTAGTTCATGTCCATCATCACGGTGACATAGTTTATAATCAGCTGTTTTAATACCTTGATTTCTTAGTACAAAAGATGTATGAAACTTATCCTCAGTTAAAGCAAAAGCATCATATGGGTTAATCATAGGTATAACACGATTAAGTGCTTGGTAAAGGTACATTTGGTACTGCGTTTGTTCACCAGCATTATAAGAAAACATCAAATCAAGCTTGTCTAGTTTTTCTCCATGATTCTCTGCACCATGAAAAATTATATGTCCATTTCTTGCGATTGCGTTTCTAAGATTTATATTATTAAGTGTATCAATATCTCTCTCTTTTAACTTTTTAATAATTTTCTTCTGGATTTTTTCTCCGCCACCGTTATTGTATAACCACATTCCTATTTTTCTATTACTCATTTATGCCCCTTTAAAATCTAAATTTTTTATAAAATATGTAAAGAGCTTTTCACTCAGCTCTATTCTCTCATCAAAACTTTTCTTAAGAGCTCTCTCTTTAAGTGTATGATCACCATCACCGTATGGACCAAAGCCATCAAGTGTAACAACTCCACAAGAGCTCACAATATTTGCATCACTTACCCCACCGCGTTCTTCATGCTTAAGGGAGTGTTTTGTAATATTTTGTATATCAGAGATTAATTCCAAAGAACTTTGAGAAGTCTCCATCACATCTCTTTGGATACCACCGCTAAGAGTTGAGTTTACACCTTGAACAAAAGAATTACTTACAATTTTATCTATCTCTGCTAAAACTCTCTCTTTTTCTTCACTTAGTTTATAACGGAGTTCAAATGTCAATTTCGATGCAGGTGAGATAGTATTTGCACCTATACCACCTTGAATCTTACCTACATTTACTGTAGTACCCTTGCTTAAATCAGTAAGTTTAACGAGTGCTTGGAGTTTAAACGCAGCCTCTAAGTTTGCATCATGTCCATCACTATAATGATTGCCAGCATGAGCAGCTTTTCCTTGAATATCAATAAAAAAAGTACCTACACCTTTTCTCGCAGTCACTACTTCCATTTCTACACCCGCTGCTTCATACACAAAACAGTAGTCATAATCTTTTGCTAATTCAGAAGAGAGATACTTCGAGTCATCACTACCTGTCTCTTCGTCACTTACTAAAAGAATATCGATATTTTGTATCTGTATATCTTTTGCTTTGAGGGCTCTAAGTGCTTCAAGAAAAACAATATTTCCACCTTTCATATCACAAACACCTGGTCCATATACCCATTCATCATCTTCTGTGAACTCTTCAAACTCATTAGGAGGGAAAACAGTATCAATATGACCAAGAAGAAGAAGTTTTTTTGCACTTGAGTTATGTTGAGATTTATAGTGTCTATGATGACCTATATCTTCTCTTTTATAGATAATGGCTTCAAAACCAAGATTTTGTAACCATATATCAAAAATCTCACCTACTCTGTTAACACCTTCTGCGTTTTTTGTGTAAGAGTTAATTGTTATGACTTGTTCTAAATCTTTTAAATAGTCCATTATTATCCATAGTTGTGTGTTTAAATTAATGCTCACATTATACTATGATTAGTAAGTTAGTTTTATAAAAGTAAAAGTTATTGTGTTATTTGAGTAAAGAGGGAACTACTTGAGGGGTCGAGCTTAGAAGAATTATTTTCTTCTAAGTTCTTTGATACGAGCTTTCTTACCAGCAAGATCACGAAGATAAAATAGTTTAGCACGACGAACACGACCGCGACGAATAACTTTAATTTCTTCAATTGAATCAGTAAAAAGTGGGAATATTCTTTCAATTCCAATACCGTTAGCACCAATTTTACGTACTGTAATAGTTGCACCAGTACCTTGACCACGCTTAGCGATACATACACCTTCGTAAGACTGAACACGAGATTTATCACCCTCTTTAATCGTTACTGCTAAACGAAGAGTGTCACCTGCACGGAAATCTGGAATAGTTTTCTCAGAGATTTGTGCTTTTTCAAAGTTTTCTATGTATTTATTTCTCATACAATATCCTTTATTCTTTACACTTTATAGTGTTTTTTCAGCTGATCTGGTCTAAAAAACTTAGTTTTACACTCAGACATAGCTAATTTTAATGAGCGAATTTTACTATGATTTCCCTTTAAGTATTCTGATGGAACACTTAAACCCTCATAGAGTTTCGGTTTTGAAAATGACGGAGCCTCTAGTAGTGGTGTTTCAAAACTTTCCACATCTAAAGATGCACTGTTACCCAGCACTCCTTCTATGTTTCTACTAACAGCATCACATATCACCAGAGAAGCGAGTTCGCCTCCTGTTAAGATATAGTCGCCAATAGAAAAAACTTCGTCTGCATATTTTTCAATAACTCTCTCATCAATTCCCTCATACCTTCCACTCACAAAAGCTATATGGGACTTAGTTGCTAGACGTTTTGCATCATTTTGCACAAAAGGTTTTGCAACTGGAGTTAAAAAAATTATATGAACATTTTCATCATCTTTTTTCAACACATCTAAGGCATCGAACAGAGGTTGAGGGTTCATAACCATTCCGGCTCCCCCTCCTACTGCTGTATCGTCTACTTTAAAATGTTTGTTCGTAGAGAAATCTCTAGGATTAAGATAGTTAATATCTATCAACTCCTTGTCAATCGCTCGTTTTAAAATCGAGTCTTTAAAATAACCTTCAATTAGGTTAGAAAAAAGAGTTACAAAAGTATAAGTCATTATGAAGCTTCTAGAATATCCATAGCACCACTTAGAGTGATAACTTTCTTATCTATATCTACAGTTTGTTTAAATGGTTCACTAAATGGAACTAAAAAACTTTTTGCAAATCCGCTTACAACCAAACTTTCGTCTGTTACTATACTTAAGTAGTTCGTAATTGCCAATCTCTCTACTTCTTTTACCACACCAAGAAGCTTTCCATCTTCATAAACTTCGCAATCTTCTAAATCGAAGAAAAAGTATTCACCTTTTTCAAGATGACAGTTCTTTCTTGTCTCTTCATGAGTTGTAAAAAGCTTCGCATTTGTGAATCTTTTTGCATCTTCAATGTTTGTAATTCCGTTTATCTGAACGAGTGAACGCTCAAGATCGACCTTACTAAGAGTGATACTCTCTTTTTTGCTTATTATGAAGCTACTTCCCTGAGTAAATTGCTCAGGAAAATCACTTTTGATGTGAAACTTCATATCGCCTTTAATACCAACCGTTTTACCGATAGTAGCAATATGAAGCATTGGACTAGAGTGCTTCGACATTTATTCTATAACTAACGCCATCTTTGGCCTTACAACCAGAGATAACCGTTTTTATAGCTCCAATCATCTTGCCACTTTTACCAATAAGTTTACCGATATCAGCTTGATTAGCATAGAGAATAATCTCTGTCATTTCATCACCCTCTTTTACTTCAACTCTTATGTCATCAGGATTTGATGCTATAAGTTTTGCAAACCCAGCGACGAAATCAGCTATCATGATTAACGACCAGTAATCTTTTTAACACGGTCACTCATTTGAGCACCAGTGCTTAACCAGTAGTCAAGTCTTTCGTTATCAACTACTAAAGTCTTTTCAGCAACCATAGGGTTATAGTGACCGATTAACTCAATCCATCCACCATCTCTACGTTTACGGCTATCTGTTACAGCGATTCTGTAAAATGGTTGCTTTTTTCTTCCCATACGAGTAAGTCTAATTACTGTCATGTTTATGTCCTAATATTAAAATGTTTTTTGGTGGTTGTTTCGCAGAATAAATATGTATAAATACAAGTAGTTATTGTGCCTCTTACCGCCATTTGGCGTATTACGTTTTGTTACAAACGCCTTCTAATCACAGAGGGATTATTTCAGAAGTTATTACGATAGTGGAATTATATCCAAATTATTCTAAAAAGTAAATATATTACTTTTTTTGCTTATCTTGGGAGTCCCGTCATTCCGCCAGGACCACCTGCTCCACCCATCATAGACTGAAGTTGCTTCATTCCATTTTTTCCAGAGAACTTCTTAGCCATTTTACCTGCGTTTTTAAACTGTTTTATCATTCTGTTTATTTCAACGATAGTAAGTCCACAACCAGTTGCAATTCTATTTTTTCTAGAGTTGTTAATAAGGTCTGGATTTTCACGCTCTTTTTTAGTCATAGAGCCGACCATAGATTTAATATTTTTTAGTTCACTTGAGTTTTCAAAGTCAAAATCTTTAATCGCCTTTGACATATTTCCCATACCTGGAATCATTCCCATGATTGAGCTCATTGAACCCATCTTTTTCATAGACTCCATCTGCTCTAAAAAGTCATTAAAGTTAAACTTCCCTTTTTGAATCTTTTTAGTAAGACGTTTTGCATCTTTTTCATCAATAATATTGGCAGTTTTTTCAGCAAGACCTTCGATATCTCCAAAACCCATTAAACGATTTACTATACGTTCTGGTAAGAAAACTTCTAGGTCTTCCATCTTTTCACCACTACCGATAAAACGCAGAGGTACTTCAACCTGAGAAGAGAGACCAAGTGCTACCCCACCCTTTGAGTCACCATCATACTTTGAAAGGATAACACCGTCTATTCCAATTTTTTCTTTAAATGTAGTCGCAGTTCGTATAGCATCTTGACCTGTTAATGAGTCAGCTACATAGAATATTTCACTAGGGTTAGCTGCGTTTTTTACATTTTGGAGTTCACCCATTAGCTCATCATCGATTGCTAAACGTCCAGCTGTATCTATTAGAACAACATCATATATCTTTTCATTTGCATATTTTAGGGCTGCGTTTACTACATCTACTGGGCTTTTGACTGACTCATCTTCAAAAAGCTCAACATCTATCTGCGCTGTAATCTGACGAAGCTGTTCAACTGCTGCGAGACGTTGTAAGTCGGCTGCAACTATCAGTACTCTTTTTTGCTTGTTTTTTAGATAAAGAGCTAGTTTACCAGTTGTAGTAGTTTTACCACTTCCTTGTAAACCTGTCATTAAGATAACAGTTGGAGGATTTGGTGAGAAAACAAAACCTTTGTTTCCTCCAACTTCTAAGAGTTCATTTAGAGTGATTCTAAGAGCGTCAAGAAACTGGTCTTTTCCAATTCCCTTCTCTTTTGTAAGAACTGTAACTCTCTCTATAAGTCCCTTTACTACCTTATGATTTACATCAGCTTTTAAGAGGTTCTTTTTTAGCTCGACAAGAGCTTTTGTAAGAGCTTTTTCGTCATCATGAAAGCGAATCTTTTTTATAGCATTTGTAAACGAATCTGTTAAAGTACCAAACATTAAACTACCTTTGTATCATATATATTTATTTTTACGAATTGTAACGAACTTACTCTTAATTACTCAAATGTTTTAAATGCCTTAGGTTCAGGAGATATAAACTCCATTCCAAGCAATCTAACCTTATGAGCATGAAGCATAACACGTTTTGCACGACGTCCACCATACTGCTCATCACCAATTATTGAGTGGTTAATATAACGAAGGTGAACTCTTATCTGGTGTGTACGTCCATGGTGAATGATACACTTGATTTTAGTCTTGTTTGCACTCACGATATCTGGAGTAAACTCACTTCTTGCTGGTTTTCCCTTTGGAGATACATTTGAGTATGCTTTGTTGTTTTTCTTCTGAGTTGTGATAGCCTTATCAACTTCGATAGGCTCACTCATCGTTCCTTCAACCCAAGCGATATACTCTTTATATACCTTATCTTGTCTAAACTCTTTGATAGCTTTCTCACGAAACTCTTCATTTTTAACAAGCATCAAAACACCCGATGTTTCACGGTCAAGTCTATGAAGTAAAACAGCTGGTTTGAACTCGCGCTCAATCTCATCTGAGTTCACATAAGTAGGTTTGTCTACAACTACGATATCATCATTTTCAAACAGTATAACTGCCTTTTCAAGCTTTATAAGTCTGAACTTTGTATCTGTGTTTAACTCTCCACGAGCTATCATTACTTTTTTGTTTCCTACATAAACAAGCCCACGGTCTATCATTGACTTGCCGGCAGTGTTAGAGATTCCCTCTTGTGCTGCTACTAGCTTATACGCTTTTTCTGTCGCCATATTATATATTCTCCTTAATTTTATTTATTATTACGCTTAGGTCTATCGTCTCTTCTACCATCGAAGGTGGAAGTTCATCTGTTTTTCGTAGTGCCTTATGAATCTCATCTGCTTCTACATACTGCACATGATGTACATACTTAAAAAGCTCTTTTTGATGAAAGAAGTGCTTTCCTGTGATGATTTTACAGCCAAAAAACGCAGGCTCTAAAGGATTGTGTCCACCGACATCATCCCTAAATGCACCACCTAAAATAGCTACATCACTGATGGCATAAATATTATTTAACTCGCCCATCATATCACACAATACCATGTCACTCTCAAACTCTTTAGTTTGTGAAAATCTTGAAAGTGTTAAGTCGTTTTCTTGAGCGTACTTTTTCATCAGCTCATACACAGCCTCAAAACGCTCAGGATGACGAGGCACTATCACAAGCTTCGCATCACTCGATTTTCTATACTCTATAAATGACTTGAGAGTTGACTCTTCCTCGCCATCGTGTGTACTTCCAGCAACTATTAACTCTCCCTCAGGCTTTTTGTATGCCTGCGTTTTGAGTATTTCTCCTGCAAGTTTAATGTTTCCTATCACTTCTATGTTTCTAGCACCAAGTGCTATAAATCTATTTTTATCAACTTCGCTCTGAACATAAATAATTTCTACATTTGCTAAAAGTTTTTTATAAAACCAGGCAAACTGTAAATACTTTTTTACACTCTTATCTGAGATGCGAGCATTAAGTAAAATAACCTTCGCCCCACGAGCAGAAGCAACTGCAAAAAGTAGATACCAGAACTCTGCTTCTAAGACAATAAGTAGTTTCTGCTTCTTAATCCAAAAAGGCAAAAACATCTCATAAGGAAGATAACGAACCTCTGCCTTATATCTAGAAGCCTCTTTTTGTCCTGTTTGAGTGATTGTAGTGATAAGAACTTTATCTGCATCTATCATCTCTAAAATTGGCTTTAAAGCTCTTGCTTCACCGAGTGAGCAAACATGAAACCAGATAGAATTTGTAGTGTTAAAACTAGGATTTTTAAAAAGAAAAAAACGTGCGGGAATAGACTCTTTATACTTCTGTTTAAACGCAAGGTATACTAAAAGTGGAAGTGCTATAAAAAACAGCACCACACTCAATACATAGTAAACAAGCGTAAAGGGTTTCAAACTACTCTTCGTTAGGCTTCATATATAAAATACGACCACAGTGAGGACAAGTTGTAATCTCTTCACCTTTGATAACATCTGCATAAACTTTATCACTAATTACCATGTGACAACCCATACATGCTTGTTCTTCAACAACAACTACAGTTGTGTTTTTAGCCCAGCGACGGATTTTTTGGTAAAAAGCTAAACCTTTTTGGTTCATAGTTCCAAGTAATTTCTCTTTTTTAACAAAAACTTCTTGTCTATCTTTGTTGATTTTTTCTAGTTTTGAATCAACATCAGATTTAACAGTTTCAAGGTTTGCAGAAAGCTCGATAAGAGACTCTTTTGCAACTTCGATTTGTTCTATCTTAGCTTCGATGATTTTTTCAAGTCTAGCAATCTCTTCGTTAGCAAATGTAACTTGTTCTTTTGCTATCTCTTCTTCAAGTTGAAGTGATTTCATTTCACGTTCAGTCTTAACTTCACCACTTTTTCTAGAGTTATCTTCTAGTTTTTGTGAAAGTTCTGCAAGATGAAGTTCATTTTTACTCTTCTTTAACTCTTCTTCTTTAATCTCAGTACCTAAGTTTTCAATATCAGACTCGATACTTTGAGTTTTTGCTAAAGCAGCTTCATAATTGTAGTTTGCTTCTTCAATTTGAGGCTCAAAAGCGTCGATATCTTTATCTACATAAGATAGGTCTATAAGTTGTTGAAGGTGGTTATTCATTGATGTCCTTTAAGGGTGTATATATGTGAATGGATTTTCTGATGACGCAATTATAACTTTTAAACCTAAAATTTTCAAATGTTTTTCTAAAATTTCTGCAAAAAAGTGCTCGCTTTCATAATGTCCAATGTCAATTAGTGAAATATTAATACTTTTTGCTTCCATTGCATCATGGTATTTTACATCTCCAGTTAAGAAACAATCTGCCTCAATACTCTTAAGTAGTGAACAGCCTGAACCTGTGGTAAGAGCGGCTTTTTCAACATAATCATGACACTTAACACATCGGGCTACTTCAAGTCCAAACGCAGCAGAAACCTTTGCTGCAAATAGATCAAAAGCTTCATTTACATCTAAGTAAGCAACAAAGCCATCTTTTTTTACAATTTTGTATCCAAGTATCTCTTTTGCTACATACTCATTGAGGTGTGTTTGGTCAAAATTTGTATGCATGGCAATATTACTAATATTTTTTTTAATCATTTTTTGGATTAAATTTGCTGGATATTTACTAAACTCCATCTGTTTTATGCCACCAAAAATAATAGGATGATGTGTGATTAAAAGTGCATTTTCTTCTAAAGAATCCAAGAGTTTTTCATCTACATCTATACTTAAGACTATAGTGCTGATCTCTTGTGAAAAATCTCCGATAAGTAGTCCTGAGTTATCCCATGACTCTTGCATATCAAAAGGAGATAGTTCATTTAAAAACTCATAAATTTCAGCTGTTTTCATCTCTAGTTACCTGCGTTTAGCTTCTCTAGAGCTTCTTGTGCTTCTTCTAAGTCTGGTTCTAGTTCAAGTGCTGCGTTTAAGTGTGTTTTTGCACTTGCATTTTCAGCATTTTTTATGTAGATTTTTGCCATCTCTAGGTGAGCAAAAGGATTGTCTGTATCTACATCAAGTGACTCTTTAAAGTACTCTAAAGCCTCTTCATCTCTCTCTTGAAGCACTAAGGTATATGCCATTTTAAAGAGTGTCTCTGCCGATAAAGGGGCTTTGATATTTGCTTCACTATAAATAGCTAATGCCATATCAAGGTTCCCTTTTTCTCTCTCTTGGTCTGCTTTTTGCATAAGGCTTGCAGCTGTTGATGTTGAAAAAGAGTTTTGAGTTCTCTCTTGTGTCTCTGCGTTTTCTTCATTTTCATTATTGTTTTTAGGCTCTTGAAGTGTTTGTATATGTTCATATATTTTATAAGCAAAAAATGCAGATGCACCAAGCATAAGGAGTTGAAAAACTGTCATCTAGTTTCCTTTTAATAGTTTGTTGTTTAGTAGTGAAATAAGCTGAAGTGGATCAACTTGTACACCATTTATTCTAGCTGAAAAATGCAAATGAGGACCTGTCACTCGTCCACTCTTACCTGAAAGACCTAAGAGCTGACCCTTTGAGACCATCTCCCCTTTTGTAACACTAAACTTGCTCATATGAAAGTAGCAAGTGTAGATACCCTCTCCATGGTCTAGCAGAACTGTTCCACCTGAGTAAAAGCGATTCTTAACAAGAACAACCTTTGCATCATTTGCAGCTATAATAGGTGTTCCTACTTTTGCACGAAAGTCTGTCCCGCTATGATAGCCCTTAAGAGAACCGTTATAGACTCTAGCCTTACCAAAAGAGCTTGTTATTTTACTCTCTAGTGGTAGTATAAATGCAGAGGATATGTAGCTTTTTGGTGTAACAGTATTGTAAATCTTCATCGCTTCATGATACTCTTTTGAGATTCTTTTGTTGACTTTTTTACCTCTAGGATTTACTTTTTTACTACTAACTTTTATCTCTTCTTTTTTATACTCTCCATCTTTTACTTTTAAAAAAAGTAATTTACTCTCTTTTTTTGAGCCCTCTTCATAAGAGATAAGAAGTTCTTTGTTTGATGGTTTAGCATAGTAACTTATAGGGATAAGTGCATAATACTTCTCAGAATTGAGAGGATTTTTAAATATCTTAAATCTTTTTTTATCAAGTTTTATATCTTTATACACAAGACCTTTTTGGGCTTTAAACTCTACTAATACAGTTCGCCCATTTGCTATACTTGTATCACTTACATCAAGACTAAACGCAGCTAGTATGGAGTAAGACAATAAAAACGCAGCTATGAGTTTCATTAGTACTCCTTCATAGCACGTGCAACATCACGCTTCATATCTTTTTCTTTTAAGTCATTGCGTTTGTCGTGAAGTTGTTTACCTTTGGCAATACCAATCTGTATCTTCGCAATATTTCTATCGTTGAAGTAGAGTTGCAGAGGTACTATTGTAAAACCATCACGGCTCACAGCTTTAAGCATCTTCTCTATCTGTTTTTTATGGAGTAAAAGGTTTCTAGTTCCTCTCTCTTCATGTCCATAAAAGTGATGTGTAGTCTCAAGTCTTCCTATATGTGCATTAAAAAGAACTGGTCTATTTTTGACAAACTTTATAAAAGCATCTTTGAGGTTTACTCGATGTGCCCGAATCCCTTTAACTTCACTTCCTGTTAGTACCAAACCAGCCTCAAACTTCTCTTCAATGAAGTAGTCGTGATAAGCTTTTTTGTTTTTTGCTATTGTTTCACCCATTAATTACTCTCTTGTATTACTCTAAAAAAACTACTGCCACTTCCACTAAAGTAGTAACCGTGTTTATAATGATTTTGTAACTCTTTATACTCTCTAAGTGCTGGTTTAAAAAGGTCATTTGCTTCATCTGCACTCATTAACCTCATCGCCTCTAAAGAACTCATCTCTTTTAGCTCCTGCGTTTTAAAGCCATCTATAGGCTCATAAAAGTCGGCTCTATAAGTTTGATAAACTTTTGGTGTACTTATCTCTATCTTTGGAGTATAGGTTTCAATACTTAGGAGTTCTTCTTCAAACTGCTCTACAACCTCACCTATACCACTGACATTTGCACTCTCGTATCCATATATAAAGAAAGGCACATCAGCTCCGACTTTGAGACCTATAGTTGCTAGTTCGTTGAGACTCAGTCCTAAGTCTAGGACATTGTTGCACATTTTGAGATATGTCGCTGCATCGCTACTACCACCACCAAGACCAGCAAACGCAGGGATACTCTTTTGTACTTTTATAGCATGTGTGCGCATAAGTTTTTCAAGCACTTCACTCTGTGTTGCTTCTCTTAGCGCTTCATAAGCTTTATAGATTGTATTTTGCTGCGTTTTGCAAGAGAAATCTCCAAGTATCTTGAACTCACTCTCTTTAGCATCAACATTTACTTTAGAAACAAAGGAGAGCTCATCATAAAGATTTTTCACAAGCATAAAACGTGAGATAATCTCATGGTAATCTCCCCGACTACCTGTTACTTTTAAAAAGATATTTACCTTTGCATAAGCCTTATAAATCTTCATCTGTATTTTCTTACTTGCCTAGTAGTTTACTAAGTTCATCTATCTCGGTTCTATCTACTTTATGAGATGCGGCCTTGTTGAACTCTGTCACTTCTTGGATTAGCTCATCTCTGATGATACTAATCTCTTTTGGCGCTTCAATGCCAAGTTTTACTACGCCGTTTTCTATTGAAACTACTTTTATCATTATATTATCGCCGATTAGTATCGACTCGTCTACTTTTCTTCCAAGAACTAACATGCTATTCTCCCTAATTCGTATTTTACTTTTTCATCTATTACTGTTATTATGGATATGTTTTCGCCATTATCTAACCAGTATGTACCTTCATCTTGTACTTTTAAATCTTCTAAAGCAAGAACTCTTCCATAAGTGATATTTTCATAATCACCCAAATAATAATTTTGAGGAATATTTAAAGATTTTTTTATATCGAGCTGTTTCTCTTGGTCATAAAAGAACTGTCCCTCATTAAGTCTCTCTAAGGCACTCAAGCTTCCCTCTTTCACTCCAAGTCTATGTGCGATGATACGACCAAGTGAACGAATGTAAGTTCCCTCACTCACTGTTGCTTCAAAGGTCACAAAAGGATGACAGTAGTGTATAAGTTTTGTCTCATAAATAGTTGAGTTTATCTTGTTGAGTGTAAATGCAACTCCAGCACGTGCTAAATCATAAGCTCGCTTGCCATTGATGCGTTTTGCCGAGAAGATAGGAGGCTCATACTCAAGCTCTCCCTCTAGTGACTTAATAGCACTTAAAACATCCTCTGCGTTTAACTCATCTAAGTGTGCAACATCTTCTATCATCTCTGTATCGAGAGAATCACTCTTAGCACCTAGCCATAAAGTAGCTCTATAAACCTTTGGTGTTTTGTTTAAAAATCTAAAGAGTTTAGTATGTGAACCAAATCCTATAAGAAGGACACCTTTAGCAAAAGGGTCGAGTGTGCCAGAGAAACCTGCCTTCTTATCCTTGTACTTTCTTTTTAAGCTTGAGAGAAATCTATTTGAGCCTATTCCACTTGGTTTATAAGCTACAAAGAGACGATTCACAGTCTCTCTACAAACGAAGCAAGGATGTCACGTTTTGTACCTGCAAAATTTATCTGAAGTTTGAACTCACGTCCAGCTCTACTCACTCCACTTACACGACCAGTACCAAAGATTTTGTGACGCACTAAGTCACCTTTTTTAAACGCAGTATTTTTCTCAACTATCAAAGAGCCTTCACAAAGACCTGCCTCATTAAAAAATCTACTCTTTTGTAGGTCACTTCTACGACCCTTATAAAATCTACTTCCTGCATGAGAAAGAGTTAGTGTATCTTTTGCTCTTGTCATAGAGACATAGCCTAATCGTCTCTCCTCTTCTAAGTCACTACCATCACCTACAAGTGGTAAAAAGCCCTCTTCCATTCCTATGATAAAGACATGTTCAAACTCTAAACCTTTAGAGGCATGAATACTCATCATATAGATAGACTCTCCCTCAACTTGGTCTTGTTCACTCTGAAGTGTAAGTTCGTTTAAAAACTCATCAAGAGAAGCATCTGGTGTCTTTTTGATAAAGTCACGAAAGAGTCCGTAGAACTCATCCATATTTAAAACTCTTTCAGACTCATCTTGTGTGCCTTTATAGATATTTTTGAGATGAAAAGTATCTTCTAGTACATCAATAAACTCATATGTTGACTCTTTAGCTGCGTTTGCAACTATCTCTATGTTTTTTACAAACTCTTTGAGTGTCGTTGCATTCTTCTTTTTTACAAGTTCTGTAAGTGTAGCTAGACTCGCTGTTTTTACATACTCGAAGATAGAAGTTTCATTTGCATAAGCTGCAAGCTCTATCTTATCTACACTCGCTTTTCCAAGTCCGCGTTTTGGCTTGTTAACTATGCGCTTTAGAGAGAAGTCATCATGGTTGTTTGTTATGACTCTTATGTAAGATATAAGATCTTTAATCTCTGCACGGTCATAAAAACGCAGCCCACCTACAAGTTTGTAAGCAACACCACCACGGTTAAGACCCTCTTCGACAGAACGAGAGAGAACATTGACACGATACAAGATAGCAATCTCTTTAGCCCTAACACCAGACTCTAGTAACTTACTTATCTTTGTAGCAATTTTTCTTGCTTCTTCGTTTTCATCGTTTGAGTTGAGTATAGTTACATCATCACCACCACCACGAGTAGCAATAAGTTTCTTACCTAAACGTGAACGGTTATGCTCTATAAGTGCATTTGCAACTTTGAGAATAGGAGTACGAGAACGATAGTTCTCTTCAAGTTTAAAAACGTTTGCACCCTCAAAATCTTGGTCAAATTCCATAATATTTCGTATATGAGCGCCACGCCAACCGTAAATACTCTGGTCATCATCACCAACAACACAGATATTTCTATGTGAAGTACAGAGTTTTTGAATAAGTTTGAGCTGTAACTCATTTGTATCTTGGTACTCATCAATCATAATGTACTGGTACTTTTGAGATGTTGCCTTTGCTAAGTCTGCGTTTTCTTCTAAAAGCTTATATGTTAGTGCAATCAAGTCATCAAAATCTACGAGGTTATTTTCATTTAAGTACGTCTCATAATCTCTATAAACCTCTGCAATCTGTTTGTAGTTAAACAGTTCTGCTTGTTTGTAGGCATCATCAGGAGTTAAAAGTGAGTTTTTATAACGAGATATCTCACTAGCAATAAGAGGTGTCGGCAGTTCTGAATTTATCTTTTTTATAATACGTTTTTTATCATCCGTATCTATAACAACAAAGTTATTTTGACGCCCTAAAAGATGAATGTTAAACTTTAAAAAAAGTAGACCAAATTTATGAAAGGTACATAAAAGTGGTGGATAAGCAACATTTTGAATCATTGCTAAAGAGCGCTCTTTCATCTCTTTGGCTGCCTTGTTTGTAAAGGTGAGAGTAAGTGTGTTTGAAGCGGGGATTCCCAAGACTTCTATCAAGTATGCTAAACGTGAGATAATGGTAGTTGTTTTACCACTTCCTGCTCCTGCCAAGATAAGAACTGGACCTTCAGTTTGTTTGACAGCGTTTGTTTGTGATTTGTTAAGTTTATTAAATATTTTTTCCATGTTTACCACTATAAATTTATATTACTTTTATTATAGCCAAATAGTCGTAAATTATTACAAAACTATTGCATTAATTATAATTATGAGTTATACTTTCACTATTATATTTACTTATAGGAATTATTATGTTAAAAGATTTTGCAAAATTACAAACATTTTTAATGGTGATTAAAGAGAAGAGTTTTTCTAAGGCATCTGCTAAACTAGGGATTTCACAACCTGCTGTTACACAACAGATCAAATTTATAGAAGATTACCTTGACACGAAAATCGTTGATAGAAAGAAAAATGGTATCACTCTTACTAAAGAGGGAGAGGATCTTTATAGAATTGCAGTAAGACTTGAAAAAGCTATCTCAAATAGTGAAAAAGAGCTTCTAAAAATCATAAATAAAGAGTTCACTTTTGTTATGGGTTCTTCTTTTGCCATCGGAAACTATGTTCTACCAAACTATCTCGGTGAGATAAAAAAACGCATTGACAATGAAGTCTTTATGAATGTTGATGTTTCATCAAATATCATCGAACAACTTGAAGATAAAAAGATAGATGTAGCACTCATTGAATCTCCAATATTTAAAGATAATATTGTCTATAGAGAATGGGTAGAAGATGAATTAGTTGTTTTTTCAAATCAACCACTTAAAAAGAATCTAACTGCTGATGATTTACTAGAGTGTGATTGGATTTGTAGAAACGAAGAGTCTCATACTAGAAAACTAACTGCTGAAGTTTTTGAAGAGATTGGTGTTCAGTGTAATAACTTTAATGTTATCGGTGTTTTAGCTAGTCCTACAGCTATTAAAGAGTCAATCACTCATGCTGATAAAAACGCAGAGCGACCTCTAGTATCTATCATGTCTCGCCACGTAATCAAGTCAGAGATTGAAGAAGGTAGACTTTTTGAAGCAAGACTTAAAAATCATAAGATAACAAGAAATTTCTATATCGCCTATATGAAAGATAGAAAACATGATGCCTTTGTTGACAGTGTAGTAAGCTATTTACTCTCTTTGAACAAGGTTTAGCCTACAAGCTTACTTTAAAAACTTAGAATTCTCTGGATTGTTTAAAAACGATGCCATTGAGTTCTTCACTCCACTCTCATCAACACTTTTTTCTTTCTCTTCTTGCGTTTGTTTATACACAGATAAATTTATAAGAACTGGTGTCTCATCTATAATAACCTGCATTATACTAAGTAGAGGAACCCTAACCACACTTCCAAAGTTATCAGCTCCAAAACCAGCTTCAAAGATAAGTGTATCATCTTCTATTCTTGCTGTCTCAAAAGTATAACCTGCAAGAAAAAAAAGTGTAAGTGCTCGAAACTCAGAGTTTATGCTCTCAGGCAGTGTAGGCTCAAAATATACATCTTCTATTTTACAAAGTATTCCAAAGTTTTGCTCATTACTAAAGAAATGTATCACTAAATCTTGGATACTTTTTTTCATTATCTGGGCGAAACCTCTATCGTCTATTACATTTTCTAACAAATTATTTCCTCTATATTTTCTACTGCTATTATATCAAAATCTATCATTGCATTCATAAGTGCAATTTTGGAGTAGTTTTTCAACTCCTCTAGTTTGATATCTTTTACGACTAAGTCTGCGTTTTGAACTAGCCTTTCTCTCGTTGTACCTTCAAGTAAAGGAGTCTTAGGTGTATGCCAAACGCAGCCATCATACAGAGCAATATTTGCTATACTCGTATCACTTAGTAGTCCATTTTTTACTATTAGAACATCATCACAAGACTCTTTTTGCACAAAAAGCCTCTCAATAGCTTCTCTATTTTCATACTTTTTAGCATACTCAATAGTATCATCATACACAAGTTTGAGTTTTTTGATGCTGCGTTTTATATACTCAATATACGAGACTTCAATACTATTTGCATCATAAACTACTCTACACCTATAAAGACCCTTTTGAGGTGGATTTAAGAGTTTTTCTAAACTATGACTTGCCTTACCATCAAGTGCCTTTTCTAAACGCAGCTGATGAAAAGAGAGATTTAAAATCTCACCATCAACTGCCCTTATAGTCTCAAGATATCTACTCACTAAAAAGTTCTGTACTTAGGTAGCGCTCACCCGTATCACATAGTATAGTCAGAAGTGTTTTACCTGCAAATTCAGGTCGTGATGCCACCTGCATAGTTGCCCAAACATTTGCACCTGCTGAGATACCAACAAGTAAACCCTCTTTTTTTGCCAACATCTTTGCAGTAGCAATTGCATCTTCATTACTAACCTTTATGACTTCACTATAACATGCAGTATCTAAGATGTCTGGTATAAATCCCGCTCCAATTCCTTGGATTTTATGCGGTGCAGCTCCTTCTCCTGAGAGTACTGCTGAGGCTTCTGGTTCAACTGCAATGATAGCGATATTTTGTATCTCCTCTTTGAGTACCTTTGATGTCCCGCTCAGTGTTCCACCTGTCCCTACTGCTGCTACAAAAGCATCTAACTCTTTATCTGTGTCACGAAGAATCTCTTTGGCTGTTGTAAGCATATGTATTTCAGGATTTGCAGGGTTTTTAAACTGCTGTAAAACAATAGAGTTGGGAGTTGATGCTTGAAGCTCCTCTGCCTTAGATATAGCCCCGTTCATACCTTTAGCAGCTGGAGTTAAAACAAGTTCTGCCCCAAAAGCTTTGAGTAAGTTTCGTCTCTCTATACTCATAGACTCAGGCATTGTTAAAATAAGTTTGAGATTTTGTGCAGCACAGTTTGCTGCTAAAGCGATACCTGTGTTTCCACTTGTTGGTTCTATGATAGTCGTACCCTCTTTAATCTCACCACTCTCTATTGCCCGTTTAATCATATTTAAACCTATACGGTCTTTGACTGAGCTTGTCGGATTCATAAATTCACATTTACCTAAAATCGTAGCACCAGTAAGCTTTGAGGGAGTGTTAAGTCTTACTAAGGGTGTATTTCCTACTAAATCAGTGATACTATTTGCTATATTCATTATATAATTCCTTTAGGGCACCTCT
>Ga0256824_10000223_pt1 | contig 20544 bp, 22 predicted proteins | sample CV67metaG_FD_191570 | JGI IMG/M metagenome (GOLD analysis project Ga0256824, IMG submission 191570) | Hydrothermal vent microbial communities from East Pacific Rise, Pacific Ocean - CV67 | ecosystem: Environmental > Aquatic > Marine > Hydrothermal vents | place: Pacific Ocean: East Pacific Rise...
ATAAATGTAGAATCTCTAAATACTACAATTTTATCTTCATGACCAATCGCATAAGCTCTAATTTTAATAGGGATAATAGTATCTTTTCTATCATCGTCAACTAAAACATCAGTAGTTCTAAGAACAACAATTTTTTTCTTTTTAATCCCTGGTACTGCTGTGAACTCTTTAGTTGGTTTAGCAATAAAAATTTTACCTTCCATACCTTTTGGAGGGATAACTTCAAAGTAAAACTTCATTTTTTCATTTTCAGTATTTTGAAGTAAGAATTTATAAGCATTATCTACTCTTACTTTACCATCTGGAAGAAGTTTTGTAGAGTAAAGTCTAGTCTCTTTGTTAATATTTAAAAGCATATGCTCTTTAGTACTTCCCATATAACCCAATGCAAACATAAGACCAACTAAAAGACCCATATAAGCTAAAACTTTTGTACGGAAATACTGAGTTTTACCTTTTTGGTCTACTATTTCATAATCACTTGACCAAGTTACAAGAGATTTTTTACCAAGTTTACCCATAACCGTTGTACAAGCATCAACACACTCTAAACAGTTAATACACTCTAATTGTAAACCTTGACGAATATCAATATGAGTAGGACAAACAGTTACACAAGCTTCACAAGCTGTACATTCAGCATGAGATTCAGAAGCTACAATATCTTTTTGTTTAGAGAATTTTTTCTCATGACCATCATAAATATGACCACCACGGTGCATATTGTAAAGTGCCATAACTGTATGCTCATCATATAAAACAGACTGAATACGAGAATAAGGACAAACATAAATACAAAAGTTTTCTTTCATAAATACAATATCATAAATTAAGAAAGCAGCGATTCCAAGAACAGTACCAAATAGTGTCCAATGGTTGTTAAAATCAGCTAAATAAACGAAAAAATCTTCAGGTGGAACAAAGAACCATAAAAAGTCAGCACCAGCAATAAGAGCTAAAACAGTCCAAATAAGTACAGCTATAGCTTTTTTAACCTTATTTTCAGTCTTAGACATATCTGGTTCTTTTTGTTTGTTTTTAATTCTACCACGAAGACCTAAAAGCTTAGTTTCAATTAAATCACGATAAATTACACGAAAAACAGTTTGAGGACAAACCCATCCACAAAACACACGACCACCCATAACTGTCATACCAAAGATTCCTAAGAACATTAGCATTAGTAAGAAAGGCATTAAATAAAGCTCTTGCATATCATACTGAATAAATGCTAGGTGTAATTTTAGTTTATCAAAACTAAGTAGGAAAAAATGATTTCCATCAACTGTTATCCAAGGTAACACTAAAGCAATAATTGTTGCTAAGATATAAGCATAATATCTCTTAATTCTCCACGGTGTCGGTATATCTATACCTTTTTTTTCTGTACTCATTCAAGTTTTCCTTAATTTAATTTATTTTGGACAATCGATAGTATTTATAACTATCTCTTCAGCTTTAGCTTCAGATTCAGCATCGTATATATTTGTATCAACTGCTATTAACTTCAGTTCTCTAGATTCTATGTAATCTTTTAAAGAACTTCTACTTACCTCTAGTAACCTAGCCATCTCACTAACACTTTTTTTATCTTTTATAAAAGATAAAATATCATTTATATGTTTGTCAAATTTAGATACAGAACGGCTACCTTTTGGGCGACCAATTTCCCTTTTAGACCTACTTTGCATTACCTGTCTAAGTTGGTCCATAAGACCAAGTATAAGCATAGATGAACTATCTTTAGAGATTGTTACACCTTGTTTTATAAAATGTACCTTAAACTCATTTTTCAATAGACAACTAAACATTTGTATAATATCTTCCATATTAGTACTTAAAACCCACACATCAACCACTAAAAGAGTTGAACCTGTTTTATTTTGAAAATAACTAGTAACACCTGTCCTGTCACTTAATCTTCGTGATTGAAAATTTTGATCTATAAATTCATCATCTACTACAATATCATTAGCTGATATATAAGAATTTATGAGTTGTAACTGCTCGTGAACAGAATCAAAATTTTTATCTGGACGGATATAAGCTAGTGTCATAACGATTTAATTCCTTGTATATCTTGAATTTAACCGTCATTATACAACTAACTGACGAATTAAGTCAAGCATTTTCTTTGTTTTATCGTCATTTAATTAGATTTCAAATATATATTAGGTAAAATTCCAAAAACAATTATAAAGATTTGTAATGACAACTAAACAATATATTTTAAACACAATTAAATCCCGTCCACTTATCATAGATGGTGCTATGGGAACACAGCTTCAACAACGAGATGACAAGATTCCAGAGTCTGCTTGGGAAGGGAATGAAGGTTGTAATGAACTTCTCAATGTTACTTGCCCTGAAGTTTTAAGTGAGATATTTCATGCTTACCTTACTTCTGGTGCTGACCTCATCACTACAAACACTTTTGGCTCTTTCTCTTGGGTTTTAGATGAGTACCAAATAGGTGACCGTGCTTATGAACTTACAAAAGCTGGAGCAGAGTTAGTAAAAGCTGAGTGTGAGAAGTTCTCAACACCCCAGCATCCACGATTCTGTTTAGGCTCAATCGGTCCGGGGACAAAGCTTCCATCTTTAGGGCATATCACTTATGATGAGATGTTTGAGGGTTATACAGAGTTTTGTATAGCACTTATAGATGGTGGTGTTGATGTTTTTATACTAGAGACTTGTCAAGACCCTCTTCAAATCAAAGCTGGGATTCATGCTTGTCAAGAAGCTAACAAACTTCAAGGGACAGAAATTCCTGTTATGGTTTCTGTTACAGTTGAGCTTAGTGGTACTATGCTTATAGGTACAGATGCTCAAACTATCGCTACCATTTTAGAGCCTTTTGATATTTTAAGTCTTGGTTTTAACTGTGGAACTGGTCCTGAACAAGTTTTAAAACATGTAAAAACTTTAAGTGAACTTTGGCATAAACCTATATCTGTTCATGCTAATGCTGGACTTCCACAAAATCGTGGTGGTTACACTTACTACCCTATGAATCCACAAGAGTTTACAACTCATCAAGAGAAGTTTTTAGAGTTTGATGGTGTTAGTTTTCTAGGTGGATGTTGTGGAACAACTCCTCAACACATAAGAGCCTTAGTAGATAAAGTAACAACTATAAAACCTAAAGAGCCAACAGGTTCACACCCAACATCAATAGCTTCACTTTTTAACACTGTGGAACTTATGCAACAACCAGCCCCTCTACTTATGGGTGAGCGAAGTAATGCGACAGGAAGTAAAGCATTTCGTGAACTTCTTTTAGCTGAAAACTATGAGGGAACTCTAAGTGTTGCTCAACAACAAGTAAGAGCAGGAGCGCATGTCATAGATGTAAATGTTGGTTTTGCAGGTCGTGATGAAACTAAAGATATGAATGCTGTTATGGGAATGTATAACCAAAAGATAGCTATACCTCTTATGCCAGATTCTACACAAACAAAAGGGTTAGAAACAGCACTTAAAAACATAGGTGGAAAACCTATACTAAACTCTGTAAACCTTGAAGATGGTGAGCCTAAATTTGATGCTGTTTGTTCACTGGCTAAAAAGTATGGAGCATCTTTAGTTTGTTTAACGATAGATGAAGTTGGGATGGCTAAAACTATTGAAACTAAGTTAGAAGTAGCTGATAGAATCATAGACCTAGCTACTAATCGTCACAAACTTAAAAAAGAAGATTTAGTATTTGATGTACTTACATTCACCCTTGCTAGTGGTGATGAGGAGTATTGGGATGCTGGGATTAACACCATAGAAGCGATTCGCCAACTTAGAAAAAAACACCCTGAAGTTGGAACAACTCTAGGGCTTTCAAACATCTCATTTGGACTAGATAAAGATGCTAGACCATACTTAAACTCTATGTTTTTACACCATTGTATAGAGGCTGGGCTAACAAGTGTTATTATAAATGTTAAGCATATTATCCCTATTAATAAAATAAGTAAAGAAGACCAAGAGATATGTGATGATTTGATTTTTAACCGTAAACCAAATGGTGAAGCACTTTTCACTTTTATAGAACATTTCTCAACTAAAGAGGCTATAGATACCTCTGCTGAAGATTCTGAATACTTAGCAATGAGTGATGAGGAAAAAATAGCTAAACTTCTAATGGATGGAGACAAAGATAGAATGATTCCACTTGTGGAGAAAGTTCGTCACACTATCGCACCTGAAAAAATCGTAAATGAGATTCTCATAGATGCTATGAAAGTGGTTGGTGAACTTTTTGGAAGTGGTCAAATGCAACTTCCATTTGTACTTCAATCAGCTGAAACGATGAAAAAAACTGTTGACCATCTTAACCCATTTTTACCAAAGATTGAAAAAACAGTAGATACAACTTTAGCACTAGGAACAGTTAAAGGTGATGTTCATGATGTTGGAAAGAATCTTGTAGATATTATTTTATCTAACAACGGTTTTAAGGTTAAGAATCTTGGAATTAAAGTTGAGTTAGATACTTTCATACAAGCCACAAAAGATGGGCATATATCTGCTTTTGGTATGAGTGGGCTTTTAGTTAAATCTACTCAAGTTATGCAGGAGAATCTAAAAACACTACAAGCTGAGGGAATCAAGATTCCAGTTCTTCTTGGTGGTGCTGCTCTTACTCGCAAATTTATAAATGAATTTTGTCGCCCATTTTACGATGGTCCTATCTTTTACTGTAAAGATGCTTTTGATGGTGTAACAGCTATGAGTAGAATCGAAGCTGGTAATTTTGATACTGACTTACACGGAAAAGATTTAGAAGAGAAAGAGATTAAAGAGAAAGAGGAAGTTATAATCCCACCATTTTCTGAACTAAAAATGCCATCTCGTGATGTGAAAGTTCCCACACCACCTTTTTGGGGTCGTAGAGAGATAAAACTAACAACTCAACAGATAGAGATGGCTTTTGAGTGGATAAACCACAAGATTCTTTTTAAATCTCGTTGGGGTTATAGTTCTAAAGGTAAAACAAAAGAGGAGTATCAAAAACAAGTTGATGATGTGATTATGCCAGCTTATGAGAAACTAAAAACCCAGTTTTTAGATGAGAAACTTTTTGAACCAACTATTATATATGGTTATTTTCCTTGTAGAAGTGATGATAATAAACTTCTTATATTTGATGAATCAAGAGGTTACCATTCAGAAGATGAAGTGAATAAACAACCACTTGAAGATGTAAGAGATAGTGCTATAAAAGAGTTTGAATTTCCAAGACAATCAAAACAACCACATCGAGCATTGAGCGATTTTTTCCATAGTGATAGAGATGATGTTATAGCTTTAACTTGTGTAAGTGCTGGTGGTAAACTTAGCGATAAAGAGAGAGGAATTATGGAAGATGGTAACTATACAGAATATTACCAATTTCATGGTTTAGGTGTTGAGTTAGCAGAAGCATTAGCAGAGATAGCGCATAAACAGATTAGACTAGATTTAGGAATCGCTAGTGAAGATGAGGGTTACTCTTTAGCAGATGTAAGGATGAATCGTTATCAAGGGTGTAGATACTCTTTTGGTTATGCTGCTTGTCCAGACCTAGAGTTAAACCGTCCACTATTTGACCTGCTAAAACCTGAAGAGTTTGGAATCGAACTTAGTGAAACTTTCCAGATTCACCCTGAACAGAGTACAAGTGCATTAGTTGTTTATCATCCTAATGCTAGTTATTATAATGTTTAAAAATTCTATGTTATAATTTCAGCACAGGAGAGAGAGTTAAACTCTCTCAACCTTGAGGTTGACTTTGAATCGCCAAATTACAATAGTCAACTTCAGTTGAAACCTTTTCATGGTTTCTCCTAATGCTGAATTTGCCCCAACTTTTGTTGGGTGCATAAAATTATATCTTATTTATCCAATTTCGCATAAAGATTTTTTTCTTCAAACTCTATTCGTCTTGCTAATACACTCATTAAGTGTTTAAAATTATTTATAAATTTTTCATCATAGACAGCATCTGGGTATGTATAATCTGTAAGAAAAACCATAACTGCTGTTTTAGAACCTTTAAAAGATTCTCTAAATTCAACAATTAATTTATCTATCTCTCTACTCGTTTTTGTCGTATCTCTTAACATATTAATTAATTCTATATCTTCATCCATTAGATGGTGAATAGAGACTTTTTTTAATACTTCTAGTGCATTATGAACATTAGCATATCTATTTTCTTCATTTTCATAAGCACTAATAACATCACTAGCCAATATAACCATCTCTTTATGCTCTTTAGACCATTGCTCGACTAATTTTTGATTCTTTGATGAAAATAATGAAAAAAACAAAATAAACTCCTAATAAACAATTATCTTTATTACATTATAGCTTATCTTCTCCTATAACTCAAAGCTTCTAAAATATGTTTCTTCTCTATCTGCTCACTAGAATCCAAATCAGCTATGGTTCTAGCTACTTTTTTTACCTTCTTTATAGCTCTAAAAGATAGAGTAAATCTATCTATTGCCATCTCTAAAACCTCATTAGAATCTTGAGTTAAAACACAAAACTTCTCTATCTCTTCATCATCCAATTTAGCATTAAATTTCTCTTGACCTCTTTTTTTAGCAAATATATGAGATTCTACGACCATCTTATGAAACTCTTTTGATGAGTAACTAGATTTGTCCTCTTTGTTCACTTTTTGCATAACAACATTAAGGTCTATCCTATCTAAAAATGGGTCAGAAAGGCGATTTTTATATCTTTGAACTTCAACATCACTACATCTACACTCTTTAGAATCATCTAAAAGATTCCCACAAGGGCAAGGATTCATAGCACCCACAAAAAGAAAATTTGCTTGATACTCAACTTTAGAGTTTACTCGTGAGATTCTTATCTTATTATCTTCCATTGGCTCTCTAAGTGATTCTAAAACTGTTTTAGAAAAGTGTGGCAACTCATCAAAAAACAAGATTCCATTATGAGCTAAACCAACCTCCCCAATCTGTGCCTTATGTGAACCACCACCAAATATACTTGCTAATGTAGATGAATGGTGAGGGCTTCTCATACCTCTATGTGGTTTAAAATCTGGTTCTTGAAAATCTAAAGCTTGAAGTTTTGCTATATCAAGAATCTCATCTATTTTCATAGGTGGTAAGATATATTTTAACCTTTTAGCTAACATACTTTTCCCACACCCAGGGCTACCCTCATAAATGATGTTATGAAATCCTGAAGCAGATATAAGTGTAGCTCTTTTAGCTACCTCTTGCCCTTTAACATCTATAAAATCATACTTATACTCTTTTGTATAGTAGTATTTTTCATTTTCTATCTCATAGTGTGGGTACTCTATGTTTGATTCTTTTATACTTGGTGTTATAGTTGCTTGGTTTTTTAAAATATCAAGAGATTCTTGAAGGGTTTTAACTCCATAAAACTCAACATTTGGAATCTTAGAAAGTTTTTCCAAACTAGAAAAAGGAACTATAACTTTAAATATAAGTTTCTGATTCGCTAAAGATAAGATAAGTGGGTAGAGCATAAGATTCTCTTTAACAACACCATCTAACCCTAACTCTCCAAAAACACTCCAACCACTTAAATCATCTTCATTAGAATCTAGTGCTATTAAAAGTGCTATGCTAAGGTCAAACTGTGAACCCTCTTTTTTAACATCACTAGGAGCTAAGTTAATGATTATTCTTTTAGGTGGAAATGAGAAGTTATTACTAAGTAAAGCAGATTTTACTCTCTCTTTAGCCTCTGTTATAGCTGTTGAAGCCATACCAACTATACTAAAAGATGGTAACCCTTTAGTTAAAGTAGATTCAACATTTACAATTTTAGCAGTGATTCCTTCGTAAGTCGCACAGTTTACACTTTTCATAATTCTAACCTTTTAGTTAAATTAGTAAAATGGTAACAAAAAAATTTAATAGAGGTGAATAATATGGCATTTAGCCATATTATAAAAAGAAAAGTTATATTTGATTAGTACTTTTTAAGTACATCATTAATTTGAACATAAGCCTCTAAAGGTGTTGTTTCAAAATATTTCATATTATGTTTTTTAGCAAAATCTCTTGTCATTTGCTGAATTTTAAGAAGATTAAATCTTGGTGCTTTTGGAAATAAATGATGTTCTATTTGAGTATTTAATCCACCATAAAACCAGTGTACTAATGCTCCACCTTTTAGTGAGCGAGATGTTCTCATCTGTAACTCCATCCAAGTTAAATCTTCACTCTCATCTTTTTCAAAAACTTCACAACCTAAATGATTCGTAATAAAACCAAATGCTAACCAAGGAGATAAAACAAAATTAAGTGTTAAAAAAACTGTAATAGCATCACTAAATGGTAAGAAATAAAAAATTGGACCCCACACAATAGGCCAGTGTAACAACATCAATGCTAACTCACCATACTTTTTTCTTTTTATAGCAAAGTTATATGATTGAGCAATAAAAGCTGGATACATAAAAAACATAGCACCCCAAAAAACAAGATACTTTGTATTTCTAAGCCAAGTTTTGTTACCTTTATATTTCTCAGCAAAAGCACCATCCATTGCCAAAATATCTTCATCTTTCTCAGGAACATTACACCAAGTATGATGGTTAATATTATGCTTAAAATCCCACCATGAAGATGAGTTACTAATTATAATAGCAGCAAAAGGGTAACTTAGTTTAAAAGATAATGATTTATTTTTAAAATATTGAGTATGTAAAATATCATGAGATATAAATACAGCACGAGTAAAAATAATAGTCATAAAAAGACCTAGAGCAACAGCAGAACCTGCTGGGTAAGTATTTGGATTCCAATTTATGGCAATAATATACACAATTATCATACAAATTATTGTAGCTATCATCTCAATAGAGCCACGAATAGGGATACGCTCAAGAAGTCCAGCTTCACGAACTTCATTTTTTAATTCATCAAATATATCTGGATATTTAGCAACTGACATAGTTATTGACCTTAAGTTTAATTTATAAAAGATTATAACAATTATATTTTAAACTAATCTTTTATAACTGAAATTAAGAAAATTTAAATACCCCAAAAAGGGGATATTTGAGAAAGAAGAATAAAAAACTATATGAAACTATTACCACTTAACTTCAGCAGTAATCATCCCTTTAGTGTAATCTTCAGAATCACTCTCTTTAAGATTATAAGTTTCACCTGTAGCTAACCATTTAATGTTTTTATTTTGTTGCCAAGCAGCACCATAAATATAAACATCTTTAGTCTCAACAACTTTATCTGTTTTTAAATCTTTAGATTCCCATCTATCGTATCTACCTAAAATAGAAAATTGTTTTTTATTACCAAAACGACCTGTCATATTTACTGAGTAACCATCACCATTAAAGTGTTTTTCTCCAGCTTCATGACTATCATTTTCAGCAGTTAAATATTGAGCAGCAACTAAGAAAGATGGCATATTGTAAACAGCATGTAAACCGTAGAAACTATAAGTTTCACCATTATTATCTGTGTTATCCATATTGTACTGACCGAAAAAAGAGGCATCTAAAAAAGTATCTTTAGTTGGTTTTCTTTTTTTCTTACCATTACCAAGAGCAGCAAGAGTTATTCTCCACTCTAAAGAAGTACCATCACCAACATAAATTTTATCTCCACTAGAATCAACATCATTTTCACCACCATAACCTTCACCATTGAAAATTCCAACTTCAGATGTAAAATAATTTGTTTTAGTTTTAAAGTTAACACCTAAGTCTGCTGAACTACCAAACTTAGCAGTACCTTCCATAAATACTTTAGAAATTGAACGCATATACCAAGATGTAGCTTGTTCATAATCATGCCATGGACGGTGAACCATACCAAGTTCTACACCAGTAGCTGGTAAAATGTTATTTAAATAAAGGTAAGCATACTTAACAATTACATCTGCTTTACCACTAGCTTTTGCTGGGTCATAAGTAGCATCTAAAGTTACACGAACATAAGATTTTGGGTCTTCTAAAACATAAGCTTTTACTTGTAAATAGTTACGACGCATCTCAAAAGCACTTGTAGAATCACCATGAGTATTAGAAGCTCTCTCTTTGTAGTCTTTATGTGTGAAACCTAAATAGTGAGTACCACTAAATTTTAGTTTAGAAGCGTGAGCAAATACTGCTGTATCCTCTTTTTTTGGAGCGGTAAGTTCAGGGTGAGCTATAAGATTCTCTTTAATATCTTTAGCTTCTTTACTATTTATAGAAACTCTACCTTTCCCACCAGTCATAAAAACTTGACCCTTAGCATCTACAAATAGTTCCATAGCACTTAAACTTGTAGCAGAGATAGCTAAAGCAGTTAGTGCTGAGATTATTATTTTATTCATTATTATTTTTCCCTTTTTTTTGTTAGGGAAATTGTAAAATAAATTAGTTACATAACGATTACAGATTCAGTGAAGTTAAGCTTTCTTCTTATCTTTTAACATTCTTTTATACTCTTTTTCAAACTTTCTTCTTCTTGAAGCAGATAATCTATCTATAAATAAAATTCCATCTAAATGGTCCATCTCATGTTGAATAGCAATACTTAACAATCCATCTGCATCTAAAGATTTTAAATTTCCATCTCTATCTTGAAATTCAATAGATATTTTGTCATATCGTTTAATATCTTCATAAAAAGATGGAACACTTAAACAACCCTCTTGATAAGTAGTTTCTCCACTTTTTTTCAATACTTTAGGATTTATAATCTCTAAAAGATTCTCTTTAGGTTGCTCCCCATCCTCTTGAGGTATATTTAAAATTAAAACTTGTTTAGCATGAGCTACTTGAATTGCTGCTAAACCAATTCCATTTGTATTCATCATTATTGGGTACATAGCATCTAATAAAGCATAGAGTTCATCATTAAAATTTTCAATTTTTATAGATTTTTCTTTTAGTTTTTTATCTGGGTATTCTACAATTCTTAATTTCATCATATCTCCTATTTTTCTTCTATTTCAACATTAGCATAATAATCAATTTTTGGATTATTGTACGCTATATCTATCCCATCGAGGGCATTAGAAACTATCTCATCCACAGTAGCTGGTAACTTAATGTTAGCTATTCCAATAGAAACTTTTAGTTGTATATCTCTGTCTGCTAAGAAAAAATTACTATTTGAAACTAATTCACACAGTCTATGACTAGCTTTTTTAGCACTCTCTATATCTGTATGTTTTAAAAGCATAGAAAAGATGCCATCACCATAGTGAGCAACAATATCGCTTCTTCTTGATGTTTTTAGTAGTAACCTAGCTATTGTTTTTATCATTAGATTCACAGCTTTTTCATTTTTAACTTCATCTTTTAATTCTCTAGATAACTCTATCATTATCAAAGAACTATTGTGATTAAAATTTTCAACTAACTCTAACTCTTGCTCAATTTTAGTAATTAAATATCGTTTATTATAAACTCCAAATTTATTGTCAAAAATAGTTTCATTTTCTACTTGTTTTACAATAGTAGCAGTGGTATCATAAATACTTTTCATTTGTGAACTCTGTTTTTTTAAAATTGTATTTAATTTTTTAACATCTTCACTTAAAATATTTACAATATTGATTACCTCTGCTTCACTAATATTTGCTACAAGGTCATTTTTTCTTTTTTCAAGTATTTTTGACATTAAACTCATATTTTTATATAAACTAGCAGTAACACCTAAAAGATTCTTTATTGAAACAAAACCTTGTTTTAGATTTTGCTCTAATATTATAGTTTGGTCATAATTATTATCATTAGATTCTAATTCAAGTAATGCTTTTATCTGTTGATTTAGATGTTCACTCTTTTTTTCAAGTAGTCTATCAAAATAGAGTGAAAAGTTATTTGGTGTAGGGGGTAAGTTGTCTTTAATCAACTCATCAAGAACCTCTTTTGCATAGATTTCAACTTCACTTACTGGCTCGTTAATATCTAATGTTTCAAAAGTAACATCAGTTTCATGTTCAAGATTAGTTTCAATCTCTTCTTGAGTAGATTCTAATGTTTTTGATTCCTTAGGTTCTATAGTTTTTGAGACTCGACTATTTCTGTTTCTTAATCCCCCACCCATAGTAACTCCTATAACTCTTTAGTACTTTTTTCCAAAACTTCGTCTATCATACCATAGTCACAAGATTCTTTAGCACTCATAAAGTTATCTCTATCCGTATCTTTTTCTATAGCTTTCATAGTTTGACCTGTATTTTTAGCCAAAATAGAGTTTAACTCTTTTTTCATACGAAGAATCTCTTCAGCTTGAATCGCTATATCACTAGCTTGACCCTGCGCTCCACCAAGAGGTTGGTGAATCATAATTCTAGCATGAGGAAGAGCATATCTCTTACCTTTTTCACCAGATGAAAGTAAAAAAGCACCCATAGAAGCTGCTTGACCTATACAGATAGTAGCAACATGAGGACGAATATAGTTCATAGTGTCAAAAATAGCCATACCTGCTGTAACAACTCCACCAGGGGAGTTGATATAAAAGTAGATATCTTTTTCTGGGTCTTCTGCTTCTAAAAATAAAAATTGAGCAACAATAGAAGAGGCAACTTGGTCGTTAACCTCTCCACTTAGCATAACAATTCTATCTTTTAAAAGACGCGAGTAGATATCGTATGAACGCTCACCACGACCTGTTTTCTCTACTACATAAGGGATATAGCTCATTGACTATGCTTCTTTGATTTTAGAGTTTAAAAGTCCAGAAAGAACTTTATCTTCAACCATTGACATTTGAATAGCAGGAATATATCCAGCATCTTTGTATTGTTCAAATGCTTTTTGAGGGTCTTGACCCATTTGCATCGCTTCATAGTAGATAGTTTGCATAACTTCTTGCTCTTCAACTTTTACATTTTCAGCAGTAGCTAAAGTATCTATAATAAATGTAGCTCTTACACTTTTTTCAGCATCAGCTCTAAAAGTTTCACGAAGCTCTTTTAGTTTGTCAGCATTTTCACGAAGCTCTTTAATCTCATCTTCGCTCATAGAACCAGCTTTTTTGTTAAGTGCCATATCTATCTCTTGCTCAACAACAAACTCTGGTAAGTCAAATTTGAAAGTTGAAACAAAAGTATCTAGTAGTGCTGGTTTCATCTCGTCATTATAAAGTTTAGATAATTTCTCATTTTCAAGTTGAGATTTAACTAACTCTGTTAATTTTTCTAAATTAGCATCATCTTCACCTTGAAGCATTTTTTTAGCTAACTCATCATCAATAACAACTTCACCTTTAGTTTGAATAGCATTAAGATTTACTTTAAATTCCGCATCTTTACCAGCTAAATCTCCACCATAATTTTCTGGGAAAGTAACTTTAATAATTTTCTCTTCACCTTTTTTCATACCAATCATTTGGTCTTCAAAACCTGGAATGAACTGACCTGAACCAATTACAAGTGAAAAATCTTTTGCTGAACCACCCTCAAAAAGTTTACCATCAACAGAACCCTCAAAATCAAATAAAGCAGAATCATCTTTAGCTATTGCTCTGTCCTCTTCAACATCAACCATTGGTGCTTGACTTTGTGCTAATTCAGTAATTCTAGCAGTAACTTCATCTTCAGTAGCAGTTGGTTTTTCAAACTCTGTAACTAAAGAAGAGTAATCACCCATCTCAACTTCTGGTCTCATAGCAATTTTTACTTCAACTTCAATTTTATCTTCAGATTTGTCAAATTTAGAGATATTTGGCTCACCAATTAAAGATTCATTAGAGATTCCCATCTCTTTTAAACCAGCTTCTAAAACTTCACGAAGTGCTTCAGCTTCAGCATCTTGAACAAGTTTTTCACCATATTGTTTTTTAACAATTGCAACAGGTACTTTACCTTTACGAAAACCTTGAACATTAGCAGTTTTACTTAAAGTTTTAGCTATTTTTTCTAAGTTAGCATTTACTTCGTCCATAGAGATTGTTGCTTCAATTGTAGCGTTAGCACCGTTAATTTTATTTGATTTGATTTCCATCAGTTTCCTTTGTTTTTTATAGTGTTTAGTTATAGGGAAAGCCTATACTAAAATCATTTTATTTTGGGCAATATTACCAAAAAACTACTTTTAATTACCTTTACACAAATTTGGCTTAAAGTTTAAGGTTAAAAACCAAACCACTGCTATATCTATAACCACATCAGCAAAGTTAAATACAGCAAAATCAAAGCCATAATGCCAATAAACCATATCTACAACACCACCGTGGATAAACCTATCGTAAATATTTGAAAAAGCCCCACCTAAAAGAAGTCCAGCAGGGAAAGCATAACAATACTCTTTTATGTAAAAAATATAACCTAAAAGCCCAGCAATTATAACTAATTGGATGTACTTTAACCACTCATCAAAAAATGAAAGCATAGAGAAAGCTACACCTTTATTATAAACAAGAATTAAGTCTATATAATCTGTGTAGTACCTAAAACCATCTATAAAAAGTGCTTTTATATTTTGGTCTACAATGAAGATTCCCACCATTGTAAACAATAAGATTAAACTAAATTTAAAAGTTTTGTTATCCATTTAGTGCTTTTTTGAAAAACTCTACTAAGTTATCCATATGTTGATTTAAAAGTTTGTTATCTTTACACTCTAGTAAGATTCTTAGTTTATTTTCTGTTCCTGAGTATCTAATAAGGTGTCTTATGTTTAGTTTATCTAACTCTGTTAATTTTTCACTCAAACCATCAATAGAATCTAAAGGTTTTTTAACACTAATGTTTATGTTTACAAGTTTTTGAGGATAAAGTTTAAATGGTCTAAGAGCAACAGAGGTCTTTTGAGATGTTTTAATAATAAGTGCTAAAACTTGAAGAGCAGAAACTAACCCATCACCTGTTTTAGCAAAATCACTAATAATCACATGCCCACTTTGCTCACCACCAAAGTTGATGTTCTCTTTTTTCATAACCTCTAAAACATGCTTGTCACCAACATTAGAACGAAATAGTTTTAAATCTTTAGTTGCTAAATACTCCTCTAAACCTTGGTTACTCATAACAGTAGAAACAATTCCAGCACCTTGAAGTTTCCCATTGTCATTCATATAAGAGCCTAAAGCACCTAGAAGTTGGTCACCATCTACAACTACACCATTTTCATCTACAACTACAAGTCTGTCGGCATCACCATCAAGTGCGATTCCTATGTCTGCTCTATACTCTATAACTTTTTTAGACAACTCGTTAGTGTATAAAGCTCCACAGTTTTCATTTATGTTAAAACCGTTTGGTTTGTCGTGAAAAACTAAAACATCAGCACCAAGCTCTTCAAATACAGTTGGACCAACTTTGTAACCTGCTCCATTTGCTGTATCTAGTACGATTCTTAAACCTTGTAATGAGATGTCAATAGGGAAAGAGTTTTTAAGTTGAACAATATAACGACCAATTACATCGTCAATTCTTTTAGCTTTACCTATCTCTATACCTGTAACTTGAGAATCGGCAATTAGTTCATCATTGAAGTAGATATTTTCTATCTCCTCTTCAATTTTTACAGAGAGTTTATCCCCATTTCCATCAAAAAATTTAATCCCATTATCTTCAAAAGAGTTATGTGAAGCACTTATCATAATCCCAGCATCACATCTCATATTTTCAGTTAAAAAAGCTATGGCTGGTGTTGGCATAGGACCAATCTCTATAACATCATAACCTATGGCAGTTAGTCCACTAACTATGGCATTTTCTATCATATAGCCACTTTTTCTAGTATCTTTACCAATTAAAATTTTGTTAGTTACGGAATGTTTTTTAAAGTAGATTCCAGCTGCCATAGCTATTTTCATAGCCACTTGAGCTGTTAAAAATGTACCAGCTTCACCTCTTACCCCATCTGTTCCAAATAGTTTCATTATATATCCAAATATTTTAAGTGGGGTATTCTAATACATTTTTGCTTAATGTCGATTATTTGTCTAGCTCAACCTCAATAGATAAAGCTTCGATTCCATCTATTGTTTCTTTTTTAATATCAATAGTTTTAACACCTATGTACTTCTTAACAACTTCCATAAGCTCTGCTTTCATCTCATCCATAAAAGGGTAAACATTGTTTTCTCTGTCTGACATAATAGCTATTGTAAGTCTGTCTTTTGCCTTTGAAGCACTGTTTTTTTTCTTAAAAAAAGAGAACATTATTTAAAAATCCCCTTAATTTTATCTATAAAACCAGCTTGAACACTCTCTATATCTTCCATTGGAACCATCTCTCCACAGATTCTAATTGAGATTCTTTTATATGCTTGACCAGCTGGAGAGTTTTTGTCCATAATTATTGGTTTACCTTGGTTTGAAGCGTCTATGATTCCTCTATCTTCAGGAACTTTTCCAATGAGAGGAATACTTAGTATATCTAGTATATCTTCACTTGTAAGCATCTCTCCACTTTGAACCATTTTAGGGTCAATACGGTTTATAATAAGGTATTTAACAACCTCTTTTCCATCTTTAACTTTTTGAGATTTAGAATCTAAAATCCCAATAGCACGGTCAGCATCACGAATAGAAGAAACCTCAGGATTCACAACTATAATAGCAGAATCAGCAAACTCAATAGTATGCTCATAACCACTCTCAATCCCAGCAGGAGCATCAAGAATCACATAGTCAAACTCATTTTTCAAATCTTCTACTAATGTTTTAATTTTTTGAGAATCTAAAACAGATTTGTCTTTTGTTTGTGAAGCAGCTAAAAAGAAAAGATTCTCATTAAATTTACTTTTAATTAAAGCTTGCTTAACACTAGCTTCACCATCCATAACTTGAACAATATCAAAAACAACACGATTCTCTAACCCAAGAATCATATCTAAGTTTCTTTGCCCAATATCAAAATCTACAACAACACATCTTTTACCATTTATTGCAATTCCCAAACCAACATTTGCTGTTGTTGTTGTTTTACCAACGCCACCTTTTCCACTAATAACTGCTATTATACTTCCCAATTTGTTCCCTTTAATACTGGTGTTACCACTATCTCATTATTTTTTAATTCTACTCTATTTAACCTATTTTGTAAGTAGGAGTTATCTACTTCCACATTGTGAAAAACTATGTTTGCTTTAGGGGAGGCTTTTAACATCATAAAGTTTCCATTACAACGAATCGCACCATCTACAATTTGAGTGATAATTAAGTTACCATCTATAACTATCTTAGCACCACTGTTTACTCTGTTTAGTAAGAGTAAATCACCCTCTATGTTTAACTCTTGACCACTACGAATCAAAGAATCTAAAACTTTCAAATCTCTTTGTTCAACAGGTTCTGGAGCTACAACTTTTGGAGTTGATAGTTTTGAGAGTTCATCTTCAAACTGCTTTTTAGCCTCTAAATACTTAGCTTTTTCATTTTCAAGCTCTTGCTCAATAGGTTTACGACTTTTCCCTTTAGGTAGAGTCACATTTTGTAAAAAAGACAATCCCTTAGTGTTCATATACTCTTTTATCTCTTCACTCATATCACCATTTATTACTATAAGATAGTCTTTAAATAGGTTATAGTTTGTATCAAAAAAAGCTATAAATTCATTTTCGTCTGTAATTGTAACTTCACACACTTTTACAGAGGATTGTTTAGTTTGCAAAAAATCTCCTTAATAAGAATTAATTTATACTAAAATTGTATCAAAACAATCTAATAATCTAACTTATCTGAAAATTCACCTATAAATTTTTTAAGTTTCGGAGCAATTACAACTTGACAATAACCTTGTGAAGGGTTTAAAGCGTAGTAGTTTTGATGGTAATCTTCTGCTTTGTAAACTTCACCTAAAGGGCTAACCTCAGTAACTATTTTACTTTCAAAACTTTTTTGAGCTTTAGTTATAGAATCTTCAATAACTCTTTTTTCATCATTATTTTGGTAGTAAATAACAGAACGGTACTGAGTCCCTTTATCTGCCCCTTGTTGGTTAAGTGTTGTTGGGTTGTGTATGGCAAAAAATATATCTAAAAGCTCACTAAGTGTAACCACTTCACTATCATACTCAATATCCACAACTTCAGCGTGACCACTCACACCGGTACAGATATTTTCATAAGTTGGATTTGGTCTTAAACCACCTGTGTAAGCACTAACAGCACTTTTAACCCCTTTAACATTGTTAAAAACTGCCTCAACACACCAAAAACACCCACCACCTAAAACTAATCTTTTCATATCCATCTTATTAACCTTTTTATCTGATTATTACATAATAAACTTTTTATTTTTATTTTAAAAAAACTATAATATTTTACTTTAAATAATTTTAACATTCCACTAACATAGATTTTATATACTTAGTTAAATTAAATAGATAAAGGATAAACTATGAATGTAAATGGTTCAAGTCAAATGCAACAGCAACAACAGATGCAAATGCGTAAAATGGATGGTTCTGGTGGAGGAAAAGGTCAAGGTGGTGGTATGGGAGATGCTATGAAAGCATTATCTTCAGATGACCGTTCTGCTATACAAGAGCAACTTCAAGGTTTATCTCAAACTGATAAATCAGCCGTAGTGGAACAAATAAAACAACTAGACACAACATCTATGAGTTCTGAAGAGTTATCTTCATCTATTATGGACATAGTCAATCCATCAAAGAATTCACAAAGTGATTCTAGTATTCTTGGTGTTTTATATGCTTAAAAATATAATACTTATGGTTTTAGTTGGTGGTTTAGCTTTTGCTCAAACTCCAAAAGAAATTTTAAATGAAAATGGTTGTCTATCTTGTCATGCTATCGCTAGTAAAAAACTAGCTCCAGCTTTTGCTGGAATCGCTATGAAAAACAAAAGATTCGAAGGGGCTAATGCTAAAGCTGTAATTATAAATAGCATTAAAAATGGTTCAAAAGGTAAGTTTCGTAGATTCTCTAACACTGAAATGCCAGCGTTCCCAAGTATTGGCGAAAAAGATTTAAGTATATTAGCAGATTACATACTATCTCAATCTTCAAAAGCAAAACATTTTGGTCAAAACCATGGTGGTGGGATGAATAGAATGGGGTATAACAAATAGTAATACATTAGGGGTAATCAACCCCTAATTATAATCGCATATAAAGTAATTTTAGTAGGGAATTTTTACCTAGAAAAGGTGTATTGGAACTTACAAAAATGAATTGAATATTTAATTTTTCCATAATTCAACAGAACTTAAACAAATTAATATTATCATCTAGTGATAACAAAGGAACTAAATGAATGATTTAGAGAATTTACTGAACCTACATGGTGAAGTGTTTCCTATGGATAATGGCTATTGGATAAAGTTTGAAGCATATCAAGTAGAGCAAACACAGGCAGTTCCACATGGTATTAGATACTCTTTAACACTTCATGATAAAAATAATCATAGAGTTATAGGCTATGACAATGCTCATAGTTTTAAGTCATCTAAAAAGTACGGAGCTAGAAAAGAGTCCTATGACCATATCCATAAAAAGATGGATATAGTCGCTTATGAATTTAAATCTGCCTCACAACTCCTAGAAGATTTTTGGAAGAGTGTAGATTATTATATGGAGAATAACTGATGAATACTATAAAAGTTGGCATTATGTCAAAAGAACTATATAGACAACGAACTATAGAGATAGCAAAGGGTATTTACAAGCCTAAACCAGAAGAACCAAAGGTTTGGTTTGAGTCTATTAAATCTATGGCTCAGATTCTTTCTAGTGAGAATCAAAGCTTACTTCAAGTGATACTAGATAATCATCCAAAATCTCTTAAAGAGCTTGAAGAACTTACAGGTCGTGCAAAATCAAATCTCTCTCGTACACTCAAGACATTAGAGCGATATGGCATAGTTGCATTACATAAAGAGAAAAACTCATTAATACCGGAAGTTAAAGCTACACAGTTTCAGGTTGAATTTGGGCTTAAAGTAGCTTAGTGTAAATAAATAGTTAAAATATTTAAAAAGTATTCAGGTAAAAGAGATAAATTATAATTAAATTCTCTCTCTTTTAAATCTAAAATAAATCTTTACTCTAAATTTATTGGAACACATAAACAATACGATAAAATAGATATAGAGGAGTTATGATTATGAAAATTAAACCCATTAGAGATGAACAAGATTATCTAAATACATTAGAAGAGATAGAGTGTTTAATGGAATCTAAACCAAACACTCCACAGATGGATAAACTAGAAGTTCTTACAACATTAGTTGAATCTTATGAAGAATAACATTATAGAATCGAAGCACCAGACCCCATAGAAGCTATAAAGTTTAGAATGGAATAAGAGGGTTTAAAACAAAAAGATTTAGTTACTATGGTTGAAAGTAAATCGAGAGTTTCTGAAATTTTAAATAAAAAAAGAAAACTCACTATTGAGATGATTCGGAACTTACATAAGCAGTTACACATACCTATTGAGAGTCTTTTTTTAGATTATAAAATTAATTATAGTTAAATCCAAGGCTGTTTCATACTAAAAGGTTATAAAGCTTTTTAATATCACCACCAATCATACGAATAGCTTGAGGAAAGTTTAAATAATTTTCTCTTCTAAGTATATTCATAGTGATATTTCTAATGATAG
>Ga0256824_10000224_pt1 | contig 20505 bp, 20 predicted proteins | sample CV67metaG_FD_191570 | JGI IMG/M metagenome (GOLD analysis project Ga0256824, IMG submission 191570) | Hydrothermal vent microbial communities from East Pacific Rise, Pacific Ocean - CV67 | ecosystem: Environmental > Aquatic > Marine > Hydrothermal vents | place: Pacific Ocean: East Pacific Rise...
ATTATTTATAGTTTTAACTACTTAGATGAAGATAGAGAGATTCTTATACCAACTATTGAGATAAAAACTATAAATAATTTTGCCTATTTTCAAAGTTCAAACACTAAAAGAGGTGATATTTTTTATATAGACAAATATTTAAAATCCAAAAACTATATGCTTAGTGCTAAAGAGAGAGAATCTTTAAAAATAGAAAAAACTTTAATTGTTGGAAGAAAGTTTATTGTAACTTTTTACAAAGATTCTATACTTATCTCTCCATATTTTAAAAAGCAAATAACACTACCTAAGGAATTTAAAGAGAAAATGAGAATCTTAAAAATAGAGCCTAAACTAAGGGGTTATCTATTTGAGAATCAAAATATATTGGAACTTGAAGAAAAACTATTTCGTAGAGTTTAATTCTTTATTTATGATTTTATTTTTACTATTTGAGTAAACCTTAATTTTAAAAGATGAGTGTATAAGTTTTGCCTCTCTTTTAAAAATAATAGGAAACTCAACACTTACAATCCAGTCACCTTTATTTATAGCTTCTAAAAAATTATAAAATGATTTTGGAGAGTCTATTTTTGAACTAGCATTTACTTCATAAACATCAAAAGATTCATATTCATTGGTAACTACTTGCTTCTCACCTAAAACAAATTTTTCAAAAAACTTACTATTTTGTTTTTCAAATCTTTTAGCATTAAATTTTGTACTAAAAGCTGTAATTATAGCTCTATTTTTACTTTGTAAATTTTTTAAGTTTTTATAAGTTTTATCATTAAAAACCTGAACCCTATTTTGTTCAATTTTAATACCTCTTAAAGATGCTTTATCTAGCCTATAATCTTTACCCTTTGGTATAAGGAGAGCAAAAGCAATAATAAGAACAGAGATAAAAAGAACAACTGATAAAATCAATAGATAAACATATGGTCTAGTTATACTAACTTTCATCATCAACATCCTCTTCATTCGCACTCTCTATTAAATCAACATCTATATAGTTTTTAGAAACAAAATTCAACCAACCACCTTTAGTTGGGTAAAATGATGTATATGTTCTATGAAAAATAGATTTTAAAGGAGCATTTAACATAAAATTATATACATCTTTAGTTGGTGTAACACCATAAAAAATAAGACCATTTTCTAAAAGATGAACTTGAGATAATACTATTCTATCTGGAACTAAATCGAACATATTTTTAATAGAATCTTTAAGTACAATATTTTTTGTATAAATTCTTTCAGATAAAGCTTGTTGTTTTTCTATAAATAGAATCTTACTTTTCATACTATCTATATTTTTATTTAATTGTTCTTTTTTAATAGCTAACTCTTTTTTTGTGCTAGTAAATTGATAATCTTTAAAAAGAATAAACACATATGTAAAAAATAACATTAAAAATGTTATAGAAAAAAATGTTAAAAGTAAAATTACTTCTGAAGATAAAACAGTTTTTTTTCTTGGAACTATATAACTAAATCTCATTTTAACTCCATCTTTGCCATATCACATATCTCATAAGCCAAATCAAGTTGTCGAACATAAACATCTAAAAATAGTTCCTCTTCAAAATATTTTTTTAAATCTCCACTAACTCCAACAGAATCAGCTATATATATAGTTTCAATAAAATCACTTTTATATTTTGAATCTTGATAATAATTATTTATAGATTCTTGAAGAAGTGTAAATCTTCTATAATCAGTATCGAAATCACTTATTTTTTCATCACTTTTAACTTTTTCCTCAACTTTATCATCAGAAAACTCTTCTATATCTTCTAAAGCATCTAAATCTTCAATATCTCCAAAATCATCTAAATCTATAGATTCTTCTGTTTCCTCATCTATATCTACAATATCCTCTATATCTGCGAAACCATCCTCTTCATCTTCATCTGTTGATAAGTCTAATTCTAAATGGTGTAGTTCATAATCTTTATTGTTAGATTCTGTCTCAATCTGTTTTGAATATAGAAGTTTTGAATTTTCAAAAATAGTTAATGTTAAATAATCTTCAGTAACAAGAACATACATAGCTAAATCACCATCTATCTTTTCTTTAAAAAAATATGCCAATAAAGAAAATGGTGAAAATAAAAAATCTAAACCTATATCTTTATATCTTTCTATTATCTCTTCCATACTATTGTTTGCAATATTGTAAGACCAACTATTTTCATAACATCTTACTAAACTATTTTTATCTTTATTTACATTTTTTACTTCAGATGTAGCCCACTGAAGAGGTGAAGAATCTATAGTAGAAATATAGTAAAAAGGTGTTTCTTGAGTATACTGTTCTATAAAATCTTTCATTTTAGAATCTAGTTCTAGTGTTTTAAAATGCTTATCTACACTACTTATAACAACACCCTTAGAGTTTATCATCTCCATATAGACAGTAGATGTTGTTCTAGTTGAAACAATATTAACAAAAACTTTGTTATATAAAAATTCAAAATATTTAGCAATATTCAATTTAACTCCCATGACAAAGAGGATGTGCTTTATTGTAACTTTTTTGTTTCAAAGCAGTTCCTAACTTAGTATATATTTGTGTTGTAGCCATACTAGAATGTCCTAGTAATTCACTAATATCTGATATTCTCGCACTATTATTTAGCATCTCAGTAGCATAAGAGTGGCGAAGCTGATGGGGAGTAACTTTCATAGCTACTCTACTAAAAACTTTATTTACAATATATCTTAAACTATTTTCACTTAATTTTTCACCTTTTTTTTCAAAAAGAAATGTTTTTACCTCATGCGTATCAAGATATTTATCTATATAAAACTTTGTACTTGAAAGTAATGGTATATCTCTATCTTTATTACCTTTACCTAAAACCCGAATCCATTTATCAGATATATTTTCAATTTTAAGTGTAGATAGTTCAGAGATTCTTAAACCTAATGTATAAAGCATAATAACAACTAAATTTTCCTCTTCATTACATAATTCCAAAGCTTCCAAAATATGTTTATGAGAGATTGGTTTAGGGAGAGTTTTTGCCACTTTTATACTGCTATCAGATTTTAAAGTAACTAAAATATTGTTATCATTTAAGTATGTTACAAAACTTCTAAAAGCACTAAGTTTTTTAGAAATTGTTTTTGCTTTTAAATTAGCTATCTCTAAACGGTATGGCATCAAGTTTATAAAAAGGTGTTCATTTTCTTCTATTAACTCCACAAATCTTAAAGCTTCACTAATAGCCTCATCATAAGTTTTTATAGTTAAATCAGAATAGCCTCTTAAATCTTCCAAAGATTCTAAGAACTCTACTCTCTTTTTATTTAGTAACTTTTTCATAAAGCTCTTTAAACCTATTGTAATATTGTGTTGATTTTTCTATAAGTTCTTTATCTGTAATAACACTAGGAGCTAGTTTGACATAAGATTCCATCATTATTTCACAAACTATTCTTATCTTTGCTTTATCTTGGTCTGTTATATACTCATGAGTTGCTATCTCATTTATATCTACCATATAACTTTTACCCATCTCTATATATTTTACATACTTCAATGATGTTGTAGATTGAGCCATAATTGTTGATGCCATTCTATTGTAAACATCCAAACCAAATGCCTCTTTTGCTAAAGAGTAAGCCTCTCTATATTCCCCTATTTCATAATGGTATTTTGCTCTTATAGATTTTTCATAAGATGTATCTAAAAAAAAGTAGATTGCCATTGTTGCTACAATTGATGTTGTTAAAATTGGAAAAAGAATCTTAGTTTTCATTTTTCAACAAACCATTTTTAATCACTTCTTTAGCCTCATCAAGTTCTAAACCAACTATATCTATAGGTTCACTAATATAATACTTAATTATACCAAAAGGTTTTGGTACTATAAATTTATCCCAGCTATTAAACTGCCAATATTTTGTTGGTTCTATATCTACTAAAACTATTTTAGTGTTAGTTTTTTGAGCCATTAGAACTATGCCATCAGAAACTATGTGTCTAGGACCTTTAGGACCATCTGGAGTTATACCTAAGTCAACACCCTTTCTCAACTCTTTTATAGAGCCAATAAGAGCCTTAGCCCCACCCCTTGTAGATGAACCACGAATCGTACCAAAACCAAATTTTTCTAATGTTTTAGCAATTAAATTACCATCAAAATGTTCTGAGATTAAAAGTTTAACTGTTGGTTTTTTTCTGTAATGAAGGTAAGCATAAGGAATCATTAAAAGTTTACCGTGCCAACAAGCCATAATGATTTGAGAATCACCAATAGTTGTTGGAGCAATAAACTCTTTTTTATTTAGTAAATATAAAAGCCTAATTAGTAAAGAACCAATAGTTGGAACTACAATTATGGCTAAAGAGCGAAGAAGTTTTTTAAGCAACAATCTCACCTGTTAAAATTGTTCTACCTATTGTAGTTATTTTAACATCTTTAAGCTTACCTAAAAGCTCCTCTGAACCTTTAACTTTTACAACTATATTGTTATCACTTCTTCCAGCTACATAACCATCACTATGTAAATCTTCAAAATAAACTTTATGTATATTTCCAAGTTGTTTAGCATTCTTTTCATCAAGAATCTCATTATGTAATGATTGTAAATAAGTCAATCTTTTAGATGCTATTTCAGAATCTACCATTGTCATATACTGAGCCTCTGTTTCAGGGCGAGGAGAGTATTTAAAAGAAAAAATTTGGTCAAATTTAACTTTTTTCATAACATCAATCGTATCAGCAAAATCCTCATCACTCTCACCTGGGAAAGCTACAATAATATCTGTACTTATAGTGGCTTCAGGGCAACTACTTCTTAATTTTTCAACACGATTTAAAAACCACTCTTTTGAGTAACCTCTTTTCATATCTTTTAAAATTTTTGTAGAACCACTTTGAAGAGGCATATGCATTGACTTACAGATTTTAGGGTTGTTAGCAAACTCCTCTATAAACTCATCATCCATATGAAAAGGGTGTGGAGATGTAAAACGGATTCTCTCTAAGCCATCTATCTTACTAAGTCTTCTTAAAAGTTCTGTAAAGTTAATTTTTTCGTGTTCACCTGAAAAACGGCGACCATAATTGTTAACATTTTGCCCTAAAAGAAAAATCTCTTTTGCTCCATTGTCCACAACTCTTTGTGATTCTCTAATGATTATAGAATCTGGAATTGAAACCTCATCACCACGAGTTTTTGGAACAATACAAAAAGTACAAGATTTGTCACAACCCATTGAGATATTTATAAACCCTTTATAAGGTGATGTTCTAAAATCTTTAAAAGCAAATTCACTTTCATCATAATTAATATCTATCTCAACTGCTTTGTTTTTATGTAAAACTTCACTTATTTTAGAAACATTTCTAGCACCTAAAACAAAGTTTACATAAGGTGCTTTTTTAATTATCTCTTCACCTAAGTGGGAAGCTGTACAACCACAAACACCTATCTTAGCACCATCTTTTTTATTTTTTTTAAATGTACCTAATTCTGAAAAAAGTTTATGTACTGGCTTTTCTCTAACTGAACAAGTGTTGATTAAAATCAAGTCAGCTTGAGTAAAATCATCTATGGTTTCATAACCCTCTTTCTCACGAAGTTCAGCTATCATATGCTCACTATCACGAGAGTTCATGGCACAACCAAGTGTCTCAATAAATAACTTTTTGCTCATAATAGAATCTTTAGTTTACAATATGAACTTGATATAAGTAATCATTATCTGCTAAAGCATATTTAGCTTCACTCATATAAAAACTTTTACCCATAGCTTCAAAATGGTCTTGTAACTCAAGTAAATCTTTGTGAGAGTTGTCTCTGTCAAAATAAATAATTAAATCATTTTCTTTCTCTACCATAGCTTCTATCTTAGCTAGTTCTATTTTTTCTGGTTTATCAGTAAGTTCTTTTCTTGCTAATTTTAAATCCATATTTGTTTCCTTGTTTATAAAAGTATTGTATTATATATAAACTCTACTAAAAATCCCATTAAGTAATTATCAAGGACGATATATGATAAAAGAATTTGTTGATATTTCAATCCAAAAAGAGTATATTCAAAATATACTAGATTCTCAAAATAGTGTAATTATAATTTGTAAAAATAAAAAAATTCAATTTGTAAACAAAAAATTTTATGAATATTTTAAAGCAGATACAAATGAAGAATTAACAACTATTTTAAAAGAAAATTTCAATGGTATCGAATTTGATAAATGGGCAGAAAAATCTTGTAAAGAGAAAGATGACACAAGATTAGTATTTTATAAAAAAAATAAAAAATACACCTTTTTAGCTAATGTAAAAAGGTTAGATGAACATAACGAATACATTATAACTTTTAATGATATAAGTAAACTCATAGAGCAAGAAGATTCCCTTATCTTAAAAAATGAAGTTCTAAATAATTATAAAAATGCTCTTGATACATTCACTATTGTTTCCATTACAGATACCAAAGGTATTATCACTTATGTAAACGATAAATTTAAGGAAGTTTCAAAATATTCAAAAAAAGAGTTAATTGGTCAAAAACATAACATAGTTAGAAGCCCAGATATGCCTAAACAAGTTTTTAAAAAAATGTGGAAAACCATAGCTAATAAAAAAGTATGGAAAGGGATAATAAAAAACAGAAAAAAGAATGGTGAAATTTATTTTGTAAACACTGTTATATATCCTGTTTTAGATAAAGAAAAAAATATCATAGAATACTTAGCATTGAGGGTTGATATTACAGACCTTATAAAAGCTAAAGAAAAAGCTCAAAAAGCACTTAAAACTAAAAGTATGTTTTTAGCAAATATGTCACATGAGATTAGAACTCCATTAAATGGAATTATGGGTTTTACTAATCTACTAACAAAGAAAAACCTAGATTCTGAGATAAAAGAGATAGTTTCTATTATAGATTCTAGTGCTGAAACACTTTTAGATATTGTAAATGATATTTTAGATGTTTCTAAAATAGAATCTGAAGGTATAACTTTACAAGAATCTTCATCAAATCTTCAAAAATCTTTAACACAAACTAGCAAACTATTTCAAGCTAAAGCTAGAGAGAAAAATATATCATATAATGTAAATATAGATATTGAAGAGTGTGTTGTTGTTGATGAGAACAGATTAAAACAAGTTGTTTCAAATCTAATTAGTAATGCTATAAAATTTACCCCAATAGATGGAAAAATAGATATAAAAATAATTTCTAAACAAAAAAAGAAAAATTTTATACTAGATTTTAGTATTATAGATAGTGGTATAGGGATTCCTAAAGAGAAACAACAAAAAATATTTACACCATTTTCACAAGCAGATGAGGAAACAAATAAAAAATTTGGAGGAACAGGACTTGGACTTTCTATATCTTCAAAAATAATTAAAAAAATGGGTGGAAAAATAAAACTAAAAAGTAAAGAAAATAAAGGAAGTAAATTTTATTTTCAATTAAAATTTGATAGATGTAAAACAAAAATAATACAAGAAGACAATAAAATATCTCTTAGTAAATTAACTGGAAATATACTTATAGCAGAAGACCACCCTGTAAATCAGGCATTAATAAAAGCTATTTTAAACAATAAAGGTAAAATAACTCAAACTATTGTAAAAAATGGAAAAATAGCACTAGAAACATATAAGAAAAATAGTTTTGACTTAATTCTAATGGATATAAATATGCCTGTTATGCATGGTGTAAATTCATTAAAAGCTATCAGGGAATTTGAACGAAAGAAAAATCTTTTAAAAATACCTATTATAGCTTTAACTGCGAATGCTATGGATGGAGATAAGGAAAAATACTTAAGTTATGGTTTTAATGATTATCTAGCAAAACCAATTCAAGACCAATATTTAGATATTATTTTAAACAAATATTTAAATAAATCAGATTTTAATTTAGATAAAGCTATAAAAGAAACAAATATAGATAAAGAAACTTTCATAGAAATTTTAAAAATATTTTTTGAAAATATTGGTGATGATATGGATAAATTAAAAAATTCTATAAAAGAGAAACAACTAAATAAAATATCCATAAATGCCCATAAAATAGCTGGAAGTTCATCTGCTATTAGATTCCATAAAATGTTTAAAATAGCAAAACAGATAGAAACTAAAGCTAATAATTTTCAACAAATAAACTATAAAAAATTATTTAAAAAGCTTCAAAAAAGTTTAAATAACTATAAAAATATATCAAAACAGATAAATAGTTAATTCTCTATCTGTTTTGTTGCCATAACTGCTGCCATAACAACAGGGTATGAAGTTGGAGCAGCTGTTAGCATAGGTTGAGTTGCTACTTGCATTGACATAACTTTATATATATCAAAATGAGATTCTATAATAAGACCTATAAGGTTTATCATCTCACCTGTTTCCTCTCCACCAACAATTTGCCCACCTATAATTTGCCCACCATGTCTCATAGCTATAAGTTTAACAAACTGTTTTTGCGCACCAGGAATCGTAGCTGGATGACGGTTCATACCTGTAAATGTTCCAACTACAACATCAATCCCTGCCTCTTTAGCTTGTTCTTCTGTTACACCAGCTGATGAAAAAGCAGTTTTACCTATCATAGTTGAAAAGATTGCTATTGTTCCACTAAAACCTTTTAAATATTTTATATCATAAAGTGATGTTCCAGCTGTTCTACCCTCTGCTGCCGAAGTTGAAGCTAACATAATTTTAGATGGCTCTTTTGTTATAAAATCCCTTCTTGAACTACAATCACCAACAGCAAAAACATCATGATTTTGAGTTCTCATATATTCATCAACCCAAATTCCACCATAGTAGCCTAAAAATATACCAGCTTTTTTAGCTAATTCTGTATTTGGTCTATAACCTGTTGCTAAAACAACAACATCAGCATCAACGACATTACCACTCTTAAGTTTTACAGCATTTACAATATTGTCACCATTTTTATCTATAACTTCAGTAACCCTATCTTTACCAATATACTTAACACCATAAGATTCCATAAGCTTTTCTGCTTCCATAGAAACTTCATTATCAAAAGCATTTGGTAATATATGTTTACTACCACCTATTACAGTAACTTTTTTACCACTTATAGCAAACTCAACAGCTATCTCAATCCCAATAAATCCACTACCAACTATAACAATATTATCTTTAGTATCAGAATAATTTTTTAAATCATCAATTAGTGCTTTATTTTTAGGAATCGTAAAAACACCATCTAAACTTAAAGAGTGTTTTAAAGAATCATGAACAAATGGGACAGAACCAGTTGCGAAAATTATCTTATCAAAAGATATAATATGTGAGTTTGTATGAGCTGTTTTATTTTCAATATTTATATCTTCAACTTTAGCGATTAAAGTAGATATTCCCATATCACTAGCCATTCCACATGGAGCTACATCTTTTTCGCTATTACCAAGAGTTTTACCGAAAATATAAGGAATCGCACATGGAACTAACTGCTCTTTAAACTCTCGAATTACAAGAATCTCTTTTTCAGGGTAATTCATCTTAGCAGTTACAGCAGAAACCCCACCAGCAGGTCCAGCACCAACTACTAAAACATCACAACTAATTTTTTCCATAACTAACCTTTATATATAATATAACTCATTATACATTTTAGTTCCTTTAACAAAACCTAATACTATTAAAGATATTTTTATGCTCTTTTTGCTATAATTTCAAACTTCATAAGAAATCCCCCAAATTATTATTATGTTTATTTTTTGTGAAAACTAACAAAAAGGCACAACTATGGAAAAAATTTTAGATATTGCAGACGCTATTGCACACGAAAAAGGTCTTGCTCCTGAAAAAGTTTTAGAAGCACTAAAAACAGCATTTGTTCAAACTGCAAAAAGAGTAATAAATAGAAACTTTGCTTTTGAAGCTCAAGTTGATGAAAATACAAAAACAATTAAAATTATTCAAACTATTACTGTTGTTGCTGATGATGACGAAAGACTTGAAGATGAAGAGTTAGCTCCAGCATATATGTCACTTACAGAAGCTAGAGAGTATGATGACCAAGTTGAGTTAGATGACCAACTACAAGAGGAACATGACTTACAATCATTTGGAAGAACTGGGGCTGCTGCTCTACATAGAGAGATGGAATTTCATATTCAAAGACTGGTAGAAGATGAAATTTTTAACAAATACCAATCGAAAGTTGGAACACTTGTTTCAGGAAGAGTAATTAGAGTAGATTCTAAAAATACTACTTATGTTGAAGTAGATGAAATCAGAGCTGTTTTACCTATGAAAAGCCGTATTAAAGGTGAGATTTTCAAAGTTGGTGACCACATAAAAGCTGTTGTTCGTAAAGTAAATATGGACAAAGAACATGGTATGCTTATTGAACTTTCAAGAACAAGCCCTAAATTTTTAGAGAAACTTTTAGAATTACAAGTTCCTGAAATTGGTGATGGTTCTGTAATTATTGAGCGTTCTGCTCGTATACCAGGGGAAAGAGCTAAAATTGCTTTAATCTCTACACACCCACAAGTTGATGCTGTTGGTGCTACTGTTGGTGTAAAAGGTGTTCGTATAAATGCTGTTAGCCAAGAGTTAATTGGTGAAAATATTGACTGTATTGAGTTTACTTCTATAACTGAACTTTTTGTATCTCGTACTATGAGTCCAGCTATCATTTCTCATGTTGAGATTGTAAAAGATAGTGATGGTAACGATGAAAAAGCAGTTATAACTCTACCAGTAGACCAAAAATCAAAAGCTATTGGTAAAAGTGGAATTAATATCCGTTTAGCTTCTATGCTTACAGGGTTAAATATAGAACTTGTTGAAAATGATGTTATAACAGAAACTAACGAAGAAACAAAAGAAGTTAAAGATAATGTTGATGCTCTTGAAGCTTTATTTAACTAAGAGATAACCTCTTAGTTTTTAAGTAAGAGATTATCTTTTACTTATATATCTCAGGATGGTCATTTTTCCATCTACGATGTAGCCAAAACCAAAATTTTGGCTCATCTGTAATAAGCTTAGTTAACCAATCTGCTTGAAGTTGTGTAGCTATTAAAATATCACTCTCAACATCATCTGTTTTTGGAACTTTTATCTCATCAAAAAGCATTAAGGTGTAATTATCTTCATCATCTGTACGAATCGTTACAGGTATAATAGCACCATTAAATTTTCTAGCTAAAAATGCTGGTGTTGATGTTTGTCTTACAGGTTTCCCCATAAAATTCACCATTACACCCTCTTTTTTATTTATATTTGTATCTATTAAGATTCCACATCCTAGACCATTTTTAAGATTCTTTACAAGTGCTTTTACTACACTAGATTTTTCCATAGAGATATTTCCAAATCTTCCACGAGCAGATAGTAACCACTCCTCATACTCACGATTCTTCATCTTTTTATAAACAGCAATTATGGGCTCTATAAAAGCACCAATAGAAGCACCACCAAGTTCCCAAGAACTATAATGTGTAGTAACATAAATTACTGCTCTACCCTCTTTATGAACTCTTTCAACTGCCTCAAGATTTTCTATGGTAATTTTTTTCTCTAAATCCTCTTTGCTCATATGTCTAAGTTCCATAGCATACAAAAAATTTAAAGCTAAGTTTTTAAAAGCATACTTTGTTATCTCTGTTTTTTCTTTCTCATCTAGTTTACCATCAAAAGCAAAATCTAAATTTTTAAACGAAACTGCTCTATATTTTGAAGATATGTAATAACCTAACATACCAAGAGATATAAAGATTCTTTTTCTACAACCCTTAGGAAGAAGCATTAAAAACTTTTCAAGTAATAAAAATAGTTTATACATTTAACAATCTCCTAGCATAATCTAAAATATCATCAACCTTTATCTCTTTTATAGAAAAATCATTTTTATCTATTTTAAACAAATCTACATCTGATGGAGATTTAAGACTAAGATTCTTTTTTGTTTCATAAATCATCCTAGAATTTGTTGGTCCAAAAAGTGTAATAGATGGTATATTTTGCCCCCAAGCCATATGAGTTGGACCTGTATCATTTCCAATGAGTAAATCCATCTCACCAATAAAAGCCACCAACTCACTCAAAGATAGTTTAGGTGTTAATTGAGCATAGTTAGAGTTTTTACAAATATACTCAGCTTCATTTTTTTCTTGTTCATTACCCCAAACTATAAAACAATTTTCTTTTAATTTGTCGCATAACTCAACAACTTTCTCTTTTGTGTACTTTTTAGATTCCCACGAAGCACCAATAACAATCGCTATATTTTTTTTATCTTTTGAAAAGTTATATTTAGTTTTATATTTTAGTTTTAAATGTGGAAAGATAACCTCTTTGTTTAGAATCATCTCATCATCTATCTTGAAACCTAAACCATCACTAACTACAAAACAGTTTCTTCTTACTATATTTTCATCATAAGCTATAACAGAAGTTGTTTTGTAAAGTAAAGAAGCTAAACCCTCTCTAGTAGAATCTTTACTAAATCCATGAGTATTTTTACTAACGATTCTAGCTACAATAGAAGACTTTATAAGACCTTGTATATCTATAACTAAATCAAAACTACCTAAAGATTTTAAGTAATTAATAGTTTCTTTTAAGTGTGAAAAACTTTTCTCTGTTTTTAATTTTTTTAAATTTAGAGGATGAACTTTATCTATAAAAGGATGGTTAATTAAAAGTGAAGAAAAAACCTCTTCTGTTATCCACTCTATACTAACATTTGGATATTTTTGTTTTATAAATTGTAAAACAACAGCACTATTTACAATATCACCAAGAGCAGATAATCTTACAATAGCTATACGATTTATATTTTTCATAACTCATCTTCCACTATTTTAACTTTACTTTTTAGCTTTTTTTGTAAAAAATCAAATGAAAAATATCCAATAATAATCCCAATAATTAAAAATAAAATAGCAATCCCTATTTTTAAACTTAAATTATCTTCTACTATAATCTTATTTTTATAAATAATTTTATCTTTTGAAGATTCTTTTACTAGTAATAACCCATCTTTTTTCATTTTTTCATATAATTCAATTAAAACTTTTATTTCAGAATCGTTATAAAGTGTTGTTTGTTTCTCTAATGAAGAAAATATTTTATATATTTTATTATCTAAATTAGTTATGTTAAAATCTTCTTTATTTTTAGTAATAATTGCCGTTGTTATCTCTTTATGTATAGATAAGTTCATAAAATAGAGTGAGATTCTCTCTTGCGTTGTCAATTTATCATTTAATGAATCTATTTTTTCATTTAATTTATCGAAATTTGTTTCAAATTGTGTAGGTGAAGACAGAAGAGTTAGGGTTAATAATATAATTGTTAGTATTGTTTTCATAACGGATTATATCATATTTAGATAGTTAAAACATTTCCAAACTTAAAGTTTAGAAATGTTTAATAAAAATTATTTAGTAGATATATATTCAGCTACTGCTTTAATATCTTCGTCACTAAGTTTAGAAACTTGACCTTTCATAACACCTTTCATAACTCCACCATAAGTTCCAGCTTTATAACCATTTAAAGCATCAATAACTTTAGAAGCCTCCCAACCAGCGATAACTTGAGATTTACCTAGTGCTTTTTTACTAGCATCAACACCGTGACAACCAGCGCAAGATTTAAAGATAATAGAGCCATCAACACTACTTGTTGTTGGTACAACATCAGCAACCACTGCTTTTGTTTTTTCTACAACATCAGCTGTTACAGATTGTGTTTTTTCTACAACTTTAGCAGTAACATCTTTAACAACATCAGCACTATTTTCAGATACTTTAACTATCTCTTTTTTCACATCTTCAACTGTATCAACAACACTTGTCTTAACTTGATTTACAGTTTCATTTGTAGGTGTAACTGCTTTTACAATTGTTTCAACTGTATGTGTCGCTTTTTCAGTTATTGGAGCTGGTTTAACCACCTCTTTTTTAACCTCAGTTACATGTTTTGTAACTTCCTCTTTTGGTGCTTCATCTCCACAACCTACAAGTAAAAATGCCAATACTATTGATAAACCTATTTTCACTATATCTCCTTTTAAATTCAATTAAACAATTATACAATAATTTTAGCTATAATCTCTTTTATCTTATTAAGGCTATACATAATGAATTTTGAACCATATCCATTTGAAAAACTAAACAATTTACTAAAAAGTATAACACCGAATCCTGACCTTTCACCATCTGCTTTAACTATTGGTGAACCTCAGTTTGAAACACCAGCATTTATACAAGATGCTTTAAAAAATAATTCAAACTTACTAAAAAAATACCCAAAGACATCGGGAGAGTTATCTTTAAGAGAGGCTCAAATAGAGTTTTTTAACAAAAGATTTAACACAAAACTAACTAATGAGCAAATTATCCCAACATTTGGAACTAGAGAGGTTCTGTTTAACTTTCCACAATTTCTACTTTTTGATGTTGAAAACCCTATTATGGCTTATACAAACCCTTTTTACCAAATTTATGAAGGAAGTGCCATAGCCTCAAGAGCCAAAACGATTCATCTAAACTTAGATGAATCAAACAGCTTTAAACCAACCATAGATGAAAATGAGTTAAGTAATTGTGACTTAGTGATTCTAAACTTTCCAAACAACCCAACATCATCGGTTTTAACTCTTGATGAACTTGGTGTATGGGTAAAACTAGCACTAAAACATAACTTTGTTTTACTAAATGATGAGTGTTATAGTGAAATATACACAGATGAACCGATTCCATCACTACTAGAGGCTTCAAAATATGTTGGTAATGATTCTTTTAAAAATATATTAGTTATTAATTCAATTTCAAAACGCTCATCAGCACCAGGGCTTCGTTCTGGGTTTATCGCTGGTGATGAGAAGATTTTAAAAGAGTATATGAAGTATAGAACTTATGTTGGTTGTGCTTCACCTTTACCTTTACAATCAGCTTCTGCTGTTGCTTGGTTGGACGAAGAGCATGTAAGTAAATCAAGAGAGGTTTATAAAAACAATTTTAAATTAGCAAAAGAGATTCTTAACATTGAGATTCCAAAAGCTACTTTTTACATCTGGTTAAAAGTTGATGAGCCTATTGAGTTTACAAAAAAACTATTTGAAAAATACAATGTAAAAGTTTTACCAGGGGAATTTTTAGCAAGAGAAGATTCTAAAGGTCAAAACCCGGGTAAAGGTTTTATAAGAATCGCCCTTGTAGAGAGTGAAGAGAAAACAAAAATAGCACTAAATAGAATTAAGGAATGTTTAAATGATTAATGAAGATGAACTAAAAACTAAAGTATTAGAAGCTCAAAAAAATTCAGACATAGCATCTTTGTATGTACTAGAACAACAAGCTCACGAGCTGTTTGATGAAGATACCCTTCAAGGTTTTTATGCGAATATTCTTGACTTAGCACTAGAAAAACTTACAACTACTTTAGAAGAGCATAGAAAAATGGATATAGATGAAGTTCAAGATTTCGCTACATTAAGAGCATTATATGAGTATGCGATAGAGCATTATAGTGCTGGTGCTATTAGTGATGCTTCTGCTTTATTTGAAGTTTTAAGTGGGCTTAGTAACTCTAAAGAGTTTTCATCTGCTTTAAAATTTCACTGGATAGCATCTAAAGAGAATCTTACACTAGATGATTTTTTAGAAAAAATTGCTGATGTTGAAGCTACTCAAAATGCTGGAACATTTTACATAAGTTGTTTTCAGCCTGAAGCACAAAAACTACTTAATGATTCAAAATAGCCAAAAGGTAGTTTAATGAAAATTCATTTTATAGGGATTGGTGGTATAGGAATCTCTGGACTTGCTCAATATATGCGTTTTAAAGGACACGAGGTTAGTGGTTCAGATATTTCAAGTTCTCTAATAACAAACAAACTAGAAAGTATGGGAATCGAAGTAACTATTCCACACTCTAAAAATGCTATAAAGAATCAAGATTTAGTAATTCACTCAGCAATCATAAAATCTAATAACCCTGAAATAGTAGAAGCAAAACTTAAAGGTATAGAGATTCTTGCTCGTCGTGAAGCACTTTTAAAGATTCTTGACGATAGAAAAGTTTACTCTGTAGCTGGGGCTCATGGAAAAAGTACAACAACTGCCATCTTAACCTCTATTATGGATGGTTCTGCCATTATAGGTGCTGAATCTAAAGCTTTTGGTTCAAATGTTCGTTATGATGATTCAACAGATACTATGTTGTTTGAAGCAGATGAGAGTGATGGAAGTTTTATAAACTCAAACCCACACTGTGCCATAGTTATAAATGCTGAACCTGAACATATGGAGTATTATAATTACGATTATGAACTATTTTATAATTCTTACAAAAAGTTTATAGAATCTGCTCCATCTCGTGTTTTAAATGGTGAAGATAAATTTCTATCTACTTTAGTAGGTAAAATTGAGGCAAATTGGTTATACCCATCTAAAGATATAACTAACATAGAGTTTACACTTATAGGTGATGAGCCTTATACAAAGTTTACTCTAAAGAATCTTGGTAGTTTTAGTGTTTGGGGATTTGGAAAGCATATAGCCTTAGATGCTTCACTTGCCATCTTAGCCTCTCTTGATTCTATGAATATAGAAGATATTAGAAAGAATTTACTATCATTTAGAGGGATTAAAAAAAGGTTTGATATTTTAGTATCTGATAATAAAAAAACAATTATAGATGACTATGGACATCACCCAACAGAGATAAAAGCAACTTTTGAATCTGTAAAAGAGTATGCTTCACTTAAAAACTTTACTAAAATAACTGCTATTTGGCAACCACATAAATACTCAAGAACATTAGACAATATGGAAGCATTTATGGAGTGTTTTAATGGAGCTAATGAGCTTATAATCTTACCTGTTTGGGAAGCTGGAGAGGAGTATGTAGAGATAGATTTTAAAAATAAATTTAAAAACTACAACTTAACTATGGCAGATAGAGTAACAAAAGTTGATGATAAAGTGATTGTTTTTAAAGATAAAAAAGAGTTAAAAACTTTAAATAACGGTCTTATAATTAGCTTTGGAGCTGGTGATATAACCTACCAAATAAGAGGAATTAAATAATGGCATACATATTTGGTTTAGTTATTGTAGCTCTTCTTTTTTTAGCACTACACTACTTTACAGAGATAACAAAAGAGCAAAAAGTAGTAGTGAGTGTGGTTATTTTAGTTGCTATATTTGGCGCTATATCGTATAACAAATATAACGAACAACAAAGAAAGACTATGTTAAATGTTGTTACAACTTTTAACCAAGGTAAAGATGTTAAATGTGATAGTAAAATAGTAAATAATAAAAACTATACCTTAAGCATAGGAACATACACTTTCATCGGAAAAGATAAAACACCATTTTATGGTGAGATGATTAGTGCTAGTGGGTGTAAATTTTAAACATATTAAAATACTAAGAGATGGAATGAATTTTAATGAATGAAACTCAAACAAGAATAAAGTTAATTGATGGTGAACTTATTAAGTGTGGTTGGAATATTGCTGATATTACAAAAGTGATTCAAGAGTATGAGATAAAACTTGATGATTCACTACCACCTTTTTTTGACAAAACTAAAAGATATGTTGATTATGCTTTACTAAATAAAACTGATCATATTATAGCTATAGTTGAAGCTAAAAGAGATTCTAAAAGTGTAGAATCTGCTAAAACACAAGCTGAATACTATGCTAAAAGAATTGAAAATATTCAAGGATTCTCACCGTTTATCTACATAACAAACGGAACTGAGATAGAGTTTTGGGATAGCCAAAACTACCCAATAAGAAAAGTTTTATCTTACCACTCTCTTGAAGATTTAGAAACCTATAGAAAACGAAATGAAAACAACATAACACTATCTCAAGAATTACTAGATAAGACCATAGCAGGAAGATACTACCAAGTAGATGCCATAACTAAGGCAATAGAGGCACTTAACAACAAACAAAGAAGTATTTTATGGGTTATGGCAACGGGGACGGGTAAAACTAGAACTATCATATCTTTAGTAGATATTTTACTTCGTCAAGGTTTTATAAAAAGAGTTTTATTTTTAGCAGATAGAAAAGAGTTAGTTCGTCAAGCGATAGATAATTTTAAAGAGCATCTACCAAACCAATCAAGAGAGAGAATCGAAACAAGTAACTTTCAAAAAGATAAAAGGCTTTATGTATCAACTTACCAAACTATGATGAGTTTACTTAAAAAAACAGATATATCACAAGGTTTTTTTGATTTAATCATTGCCGATGAGAGTCATAGAAGTATATATAACTACTATGGGCAACTTTTTTTAAAGTTTGATGCTATAAAGTTAGGTTTAACTGCTACACCTGTTGATTTTATAGATAGAGATACATTTCAGTTTTTCGGAACGGAGAAAGGAAATCCTACATTTGCTTACACTTATGAGGAGGCTATAAAAGATGGTTATTTAGTCCCTTATGATGTTATAAATGTTAAAACAAACTTTTTAGATGATGGTATAAGGTTTAATCTTCTTCCAAAAGATGAACAAGAGAAGCTTTTAGTAGATGGATTCAGTGGTGAAGAGATAGACTTTGAGGGTTCAAGTGTTGAAAAGATGGTTAAAAATGACGACACAAACAGACTCATTTTAACCACACTCATAGAAGATGGGTACAAGAATCCAAAAACAAACTTACCAGCAAAAACAATTATATTTGCCATAAATAAACCTCATGCTTATAGATTAGAAAAAATCTTTAATGAGCTTTACCCACATTATAAATCAAAAGTAGCTAAAGTTATAGTTTCAGAGTTAAATAATACAGAAGAGTTAATGAAAGAGTTTAAGTCTGAACAAACAGAGTTTAACATAGCCATATCGGTAGGGATGTTAGATACCGGTGTAGATGTTCCGAGTATAATGAATCTTGTATTTGCTAAACCTATCTACTCAAAATCAAAATTTTGGCAGATGATAGGGCGAGGAACTAGACTTTATGATGGAGATTTTAAAAAAGAGAAGTTTGTAATTTTTGACTTTTGGGGTAATTTTGAATACTTCAATGAAAAACCAAGTGGAGAGACTCCAAAAGAGCAAAAAAGTTTACATAGAGCGATTTTTGAGCAAAATATAGAACTACTTAAAAATCTAAATGTAGATGATTCTATACTCTTAAAACAAGAGATAAAAAAACATATAGAGCAGATTCCAAAAGATGACTATTTTGTGAAACAACATCTAAAAGAGTTACACCCTTTTTTAGATGATTTTGAAAACAACTTATCTAGTTTAAGCACCATATCTAAACTATTTGATAGAATCACTGTAAAAAATTATAGTGAGTTAAGATTCAGACTACAAACAAAAAAGCTACAAACTTACAAAGTGATTCAAGATGATGATAAACTTCAAAAAAGTATAGAAAAAGTTGTAAATGATGTTTTTAGACTTCAAAAAACCATAACAGAAGTTAAGAATCAAGATGAGCTTATAACACAAGCTGAAGATGGACTTTTTTGGTTGGAACTTGACTTTGTAGAGATAAATGCTACAACAAACATCTTAGCCCCTCTAATGGTTTACAAATCTAAACAAGAGGTTACACAAGAGTACCATTTTGACCTAAAAGATGCCATAAAAAGTAAAACTGATATAACTATAAACCATCTTAGTGTAGAGTTAAAAGCTTATGACGAGCATATACTTCAAGTGATTCAAAGACTTACAAACGAGAATCCAACTCTACAAAAACTATTTGTAGGTGTAGTTTTAGATAACAAAGATATAGAATCTTTAAAAGACGAACTTTTAAAAGAGGATATAGAGGTAGAGAAACTAAGCGAACTGTTTGAGTGTAAATCTAACGATATTGTAGAGATATTTAACCACATCATAAACAAAAAAGAGTACAAACTCCCACACCTTTTAGATGGCTTTTTAAACAAACATAAACTAAACTCAAACCAAATAGAGTTCATAAAAGCGATAAAGCACTATGTAGAGGAGAAACACGACATAAAAAGGGTAGATTTAGTAAAAAACCCATTTACAAAATTTCACAAGATGGGAATCCAAGGGATGTTCAAAGGTTCACTGATGATGGAACTTGTTGAGATAATTGATGATAAAAAGATTTTTTGATATATAATTAGGAAAGAAGTCTAATAGAAAAAAGGTGAAGATAAATGATAAATTTAAGACAAAAAGCATTTAATAATATTAGTAAAATCATTGCTATTAGTAGATATGATATAGAGCAAAGACAGTTAATAAATGATTATGGATTAAACATTCATTCTGAAAATTGGTTTAGAGATATATTCAATTTTGTATATAAATACTCTTTTGAAAATGCTAATTTTGAAAGTCAAAATATTGCTCATATAGATTTAATTGATAAAACTAATAAATTAATATATCAAATTACAACAACAAGAACAAAAGAAAAAATTGAAAATACACTCAAGGCACTTGATAATAAAATATATACGGGATACTCTCTTAAAATATTTTATCTACTTGATAAAGCAAATCCAAATAAAGATACAGAATTAGAAC
>Ga0256824_10000225_pt1 | contig 20481 bp, 22 predicted proteins | sample CV67metaG_FD_191570 | JGI IMG/M metagenome (GOLD analysis project Ga0256824, IMG submission 191570) | Hydrothermal vent microbial communities from East Pacific Rise, Pacific Ocean - CV67 | ecosystem: Environmental > Aquatic > Marine > Hydrothermal vents | place: Pacific Ocean: East Pacific Rise...
GATATGCTTGAAGCATCATTCTACATGGTAGGAAATATGGACGAAGCAATCGCTAAAAACGAAAAGATTTTAGCAAAAAATAAATAAGCGTAAGGAGTTTAATTATGGAACTCATGAAACTTGAAATCGTAACACCAGATGGTGTTATTTTTGATGATGAAGTTAAACAAGTTACCGTTCCTGGTGGCGAGGGCGAGTTTGGTGTTCTAGCTGGACATGCTTCGGTAGTTTCTCTTCTAGAGACAGGTGTAATCACCATTACACGAAAAGATAACAGAGAAGTATCTGTTGCAATTAATGGTGGTTATATTAAAGTTGAAGAGGAAAAAACTTTATGTATGGTTGATGGTGCAGTTGCACTTTCAGGAGACGATACAAATCTTGCCAAGGCACTTGCCGAGGCAAAAGCTTTATTAGAAAAAGCACAATCTTCTGGCGCTATTATTGCTGCGGCAATTAGTAAAGTTGAGCAGATTAATAAGAGATAATTCTCTTTTTATTCTTTTTTAACTTGTTCTCACGTTTATCGTGAGAACAAGAGATAATATCCAACCTTATAATTACCAAGTAAGCCCATAAATAGCTCAAATATGCTACTATTTTTTAGTTTTAAAAAAAGGAATGCACTATGGGATTATTTGATAGTCTGTTTACCTATCTTGACAAGAGTTCAGCCATAACGATTTTTGTTTTGGGGCTTCTCTCTATTTACCTCTTTTTTGTTTTATGGATCTATATTTATCGTTATTTCTCTTTAAATAAAAAGATCGCTATAGAAGAGATGTCTTTGCGGAAACTCTATATGGGGCGTGCTAAGAGTGTTGATCGAAGATCGTTACTTTTTTCATATCTTTCAAAAGTTCTTATTCCTAATTCTGCAATATTTTCTGTTGGTAAAAATGAAGCAATCAAATCTGCAACCAAGGGTTTAACAGCACTCTCTATTATCGCATCAACTTCTCCTTTTATTGGTCTTTTTGGTACAGTTGTTGCTATTTTAGAGACTTTTTCTAAGCTTGGAACACAGAGTGGAACATCAATTGCAATTGTTGCACCAGCTATTTCAGAAGCATTGGTAGCAACTGCTGCTGGTATTGCTGTGGCTACATTTGCTTATAGTTTTCATCTTATTTTAAAGCGTAAAGCCTATGAGTTAAATGTTCTGCTTGATAGTCAAGCAGAGTTAATACTCGCTCAAAGGGCGTAATATGTATGAATGGGATGAAGCACCTGATTTAAATATTACACCACTTATCGATGTGATGTTGGTACTGATGGCTATTTTTATGATTACCATTCCTGTTATGCACTACGAAGAGAAGATAAACTTGCCTGATGGCTCTCAAAAAGCTTCGGTTTCGGATTCGAAAGCACTGACGGTAAGAATAGATAAAAAATTGACTATTTATTATAAAAATGATAAATTTACATTAACCTCTTTCCCTGATGCTTTCAGATTAAAAACGGGAGATATTGATAAGAAACAAGTGGTCTTTATTAATGCAGATAAAGAGATTTCTTATGAGAATGTTATCTTTTTATTAAAAGTAGTTAAGCAAAGTGGCTTTTCTAAAGTTTCGCTATTAACACAATAAAATTAAGTCTTTTTCTACACAAATTGGTGTTAGAATGTTTCTCTAAATAAAAAAGGTATTGAAGATGAATCAAGGGAAAGTAGTTTCTGGTTTTGTAGCTTTGGGTATCTACTTGGGGCTTATTTTTTTAGTTCTATATTTCTATAATATTCATAAAATAAAAGCTCAAAAATTTGCTGATAAACCATCTGATAGGGTTACTGTAACGCTTGTAAATAGTGATAAAACAGTCTTTAATAAAAGTGCTAAGAAATCAAATAATATTAAACCTATACCTATACCTATTCCACTAAAGCGAGCCAAGTCCGTACCCAAAAAACATATTCCCAAAAAAATAGTAAAACGGAAGCATATACCTAAAAAAGTTATACCAAAAAAGCATATACCAAAGAAGATTGTACCACCTAAAAAAGTTATACCAAAAAAGCATATACCAAAGAAGATTGTACCACCTAAAAAAGTTATACCAAAAAAGCACATACCAAAGAAGATTGTACCACCTAAAAAAGTTGTACCAAAAAAGCATATACCAAAGAAGATTGTACCACCTAAAAAAGTTATACCAAAAAAGCATATACCAAAGAAGCATATACCAAAGAAGATTGTACCACCTAAAAAAGTTGTACCAAAAAAGCATATACCAAAGAAGATTGTACCACCTAAAAAAGTTATACCAAAAAAGCATATACCAAAGAAGATTGTACCACCTAAAAAAGTTGTACCAAAAAAGCATATACCAAAGAAGATTGTACCACCTAAAAAAGTTATACCAAAAAAGCATATACCAAAGAAGATTGTACCACCTAAAAAGAGTGCAAAGGATCTTTTCTCATCGATCAAAACAAAAGATGTTGCAAAGCGACCTATAAAGAGAGAGCCTAAACCAGTAAAACGCCCTGTTGTTGTTCCAAAAGAGCCAAGCCGAGTGAAACATAACTCATCAATATCTGATAGAATTAAAAATACTCATCAAAGTGGACGTGTATCTACGGCTAATCGTGATACAGGAATTAAAAATGCTTATATTTCTAAGGTAAAAAGACAGATGAATAATTGGGATGCAGGCTCTGCACATAAAGGAAAGCATGTCTCATTATCATTAACCATCTATAACAGTGGAAAATTTAGCTATCGTATTTTAAGTGGCGGTAATGTTGATATGAAAAATTCACTCAGTAAATTTTTAGATAGACTCAATAGCATGGGACAGTTAGGCAGACATTCAAAATCAACTCCATATACGATTAAAGTAAAATTTACCGTAAGATAAGATTTTCTTTATTTAAAGATATTAAGTTCTTTAGCACAATTATAATACAATAATAAGTGATAATTACAAAACGATTACAAAATAAAGGACAATAAAGATGAAGTATGTACTATTTCTATTATTAACATTAAATTTATATTCATTTGATGCTGTATTGAGCATTGAAAAAGATGTAGAGTCAAAAGCAACACTTTCACTGTTGGAAGATAGAGCAACTGGGGGAAGTAATGCTAATCATTCTAAACTTTTTAAATTACTTTTAACCGATTTAAAAATGAGTGGACATTTTGTTGTTGATACACAGTTGCGAAGAGCTTATTTTGATGATCCCTTACTTCCTGTTGAGCTACATGATCGAGAGTATCTTTTGAAATATAGTTATGATGCTTCTGGACGAAACTTAAAGGTAAAACTACTCCGTGTTTCAGACTCTAATATTATGTTTGAACATAGTTATAGTGTTAATGTAGCAACACGTTATCCATTTTTGTCTCACAATGCTATTGTTGATATTAACCAAGCTTTAGGTTATGAAGATATTTCATGGATGAGAAGAAATATTCTTTTTTCTAAATATACCTCTTCTAGAAAAAGTGAAATTTGGATTGCTGATTATACCTTAAGTTTTGCCTCTTTGCTTGTACGTGGTGGTTTAAATTTATTTCCAAAATGGACAAATAGTCAACAGAGTGCTTTCTATTATACTTCGTATAATAATACAATTCCAACTCTTTATAGAGTAGATATGGGAACAGGAAAACGAAAAAAAATTATCTCTTCAGAAGGAATGTTAGTCGCTTCCGATGTGAGTGCTGATGGTAGTAAAGTTCTATTAACAATGGCACCCAATGGTCAACCTGATATTTATGAATATAGTGTAGACAGCGGTTCAAAAAAACGTTTAACCAAGTTTCGAGGGATAGATGTAAATGGTAAATATTTGGGAGATGAGAGCCGTATTGCTTTTGTTTCAGATCGAGTAGGTGGTGCAAATATTTATACCAAATCTATCGGTTCGAATTCTGTATCTCGTGCAGCACACTATGGTAATGATAATAGTTCTTGTGATACTTGGGGACAATATTTACTCTACTCTGTTCGAGAAGGTGGATCAGATAATATCTATTTAGGATCAGCAAATAGCTCTTATGTTAGACCTTTAACAAGTAGTGGTAAAAATAGACTTCCCCGTTTTTCTAAAGATGGGAAAGTGATTCTCTATATTAAGAAAAATGGAGGAAGAAACTTGATTGGGTATATGAATTTAGCAACAAAACAGAGCGCACTTTTTAAGATGCAAAATGGAAAAATTCAATCTATAGATTGGTAAAAAATAAAAAGGGAAACAATGAAAAAGAATATATTATTGCTGGTCACTGTAGGAGTGTTTATCCTGAGCGGTTGTGCTGACAAGAAAAAAATTATAACATCGGGTGAAGATGCTACCAACACTGGGATTTATGGAAATGGAACTGAGCTTTATGGAACAGATACAAATAGTAACTCTTATGGGGGTGCTGGTCGTAATAATGTAGATCCTTATGGGGCTGGAAATTATGGTAACAATGGAGCTTATACAGATGGAGCTTATGGTAGTATGAATGGAGCTTATGCGGGTTCTGGTGTTGAAAATATCTATTTTAATAGTAATAAATATGATATTACTTCAGATAAAATACCAACCATTCATAGCAATGCCAATCTTTTGAGAGGCAAGGTTAATGCAAGTAATAGACTCAAAGTTGAAGGACATTGTGATGCTTCGGGAAGTGATGAATATAATTATGCTTTAGGGCTAAGACGTGCGAAATCAGCAAAAGATGCTTTAATCAATAAGGGTATCAGTAGCGAAAATATATTGATGATTAGCATGGGAGAGAGTTCTCCAGAGTGTGTTAATAATAGCTCTGCTGAATGTTATGCTAAAAATAGACGTGTTGAATTTAAATTAGTTCAATAAAAAGAGGAAGAGATATGAAAAAAATTATTTTATATGGGTTTGTTGCTCTATCATCCTTACTATATGCCTATGAACCTTCGGTTTATGGGGCAGGGGATATAAATAGTGCCAATCCTTATGGGTTAACAAAAACAGAAAAATCTGTCTTAGAAAATAAAAAAACATTGCAGATGCTCTATAATACAGTTAAAGACCAACAGAGAAAAATTGAAGGTCTTACCACACTTATTGAGGGGCAGAACAGAGAGATTTTATCATTGAAAGAGCAGTTAGAGGTTGTTTCTAACAAACCCGAGCCTGTAAAAGAAGATACCAATCAGACTTACTCATTATTATTAGAACTTGGGCAGATGATTGATAATATTAATAATACCTATGTTTCAAAGGATGAATTAAAAAAAGTATTGGCGGGAAGTAGAGTACAACAGACAGAAAGTACTTCCTCTATGAGTAGTGGTCAACCTATTCAGGGTAACTCTGCCGACACTTATAGAGAAGGTGTTCAACTCTTTGCGAAACGTAGCTATAACGCCTCACAAGAGTATTTTTTACAATCATTATCTCAAAATTATAAACCAGCCTCTTCAAATTATTACCTTGGAGAGATAGGTTACTATACTCATAACTATAAAGATGCCATCGCTTATTATAAGCAGAGTGCCTCTTTATATGATAAAGCTTCTTATATGCCTGTACTCTATCTACATACTGCCATATCATTAGATAAAAATGGTGAGAAAGAGCAAGCAGAGGGTTTTTATCAATATGTAATTGATAATTATCCAAATACAAAAGCGTCAACTATTGCAAAAAAAAGAAAGTAAGCCAAAGTGAATAAGTGATAAATAAGTTTGCTTCGCTATCATGTTGAAAATTATATAATATAGGAGATTCTATGACAATTACAAATGAAAATTGTGTTGTAGGTATTGAGTACGAAGTTAAAGAAGCTGGAACAACAGAGGTTGTAGATAGCAACAAGGGTACAGGTCAGCCTTTAGAATTTATTATGGGTAAAGGTCAGATTATTCCTGGTCTTGAAAATGCTTTGTGTGGAATGTCTGCTAATGAGAATGGCGATATTTTGGTTCCAGCAGCAGATGCTTATGGAGATTATAACAGTGAAGCAGTTCAAACACTTCCAATTGAGCAGTTTGAAGGTGTTGAACTTAAAGATGGTCTTACCCTTTATGGTCAAAGTGAAGATGGTCAAACAACACAGGTAACAGTTAAATCATTTACAGACTCAGATGTAAATATTGACTTTAATCACCCGTTAGCAGGTAAAGATTTAATGTTTTCTGTAATAGTATTGTCTGTAAGAGAAGCAACAGCTGACGAAGTAGAGTCTGGTATTGTTGGTGGAACAGCAGAAGAAGGCGAACATTGTGGTTCTGGAAGTTGTGGCTGTAGTCACTAATTTCAAAACATATATAAGTCTAATCCTATAGATAAAATCTATGGGATTGACCTCTTTTAACTTACCCATTTAAAACTACAAAAAACAAATTTTATGTTATAATTTACTCTAAAATATTTTAAAAGGTTGCTATCTTGGGAACACTAAACAGATTAGAGCTTGAAAATGAACACGTAGCCGAAGAGATGGTAGAGCACATGGTCTTGGAGAGAATAGGTGCTTTACATGATCATGGACATGGTAAAGGTATTCGTCTAAAGAAAAAGGTAAAAAGAAAAAAGAGAAGTTATAACTTTGAGTTTTATTTTATTTTTGGTTTGATAATTTTGGGAGAAGCTTGGTATATCATAGACTTTGTAATGAGTAAATTTCAATTTTAGTAAGATCGATAATCACTTTAATTAAAGTTTAAATAAATAAATAATTTTTTTATATAATTTTTTCTAAAAATATATTTAGTTAGAATAGCATTTAGATCAAAAAAAGGAAAATTTATGAGAAATATTATGATATTTATTACAAGTCTGGTTCTTGCTGTATTTGCTTATCAAGCATTTGCACCAACCTTAGTAAGTCACGGAGTTGATATGAATGTAACAGCTATTGATGATACAAATGTAGAAGAGATGAATGAAACAAAAAGTAGATAATCTCTTTATCTATTTTAACTCTTTATGCTTTAATAACGCAACGTGGTAACGAATCTATTTGCTTAACTTATAAAATCTGTAAGTTTAGATGGATTAAAGTGAGCCTTAGATACACTATCAAAAAATCAACCGTATAAAGAGGTAAAATGAGAATAGTAGAAGGCAACTTAAGCGTAGATAAAAGTAAGAAGGTAGCAATTATTAATGCACGATTTAACCATTTTATTACAGATAGATTGGTTGAAGGTGCAAAAGATGTATACGCACGACATGGTGGAGATGCAAATGATTTAGACCTAATTCTTGTTCCTGGTGCATTTGAAATTCCTTTTGCTTTGGATAAAGCATTGGCATCGGGTAGATATGATGCTGTATGTTGTTTGGGCGCAGTTATTCGTGGTGCTACACCACATTTTGATTATGTATCAGCCGAGGCAACCAAAGGTGTGGCAAGTGCAACTATGAGACATGGAAAACCAGTAACATATGGGGTTTTAACTGTAAATAGCATTGAACAAGCAATTGAGAGAGCAGGAACAAAAGCAGGAAATAAGGGTGGCGAAGCGATGGCTGGACTTATTGAAATGATGAATCTATACTCTGAGTTGGATAAATAGAACCAAGATATAAGGTGCAATAAATTGCACCTTAGAATATATATCAAAGCAGACTTTATCTCTCGTTTTATCAATTAGCTTTGAAACGTAAATAAATTGTAAATTTTAATATATATTTAAAAAAAAGGTACTATATAATATGGCAACACGACACCAAGCAAGAACCGCAGTAGTAGGTCTACTTTATGCTTATGATTTAGGAAATGAAAACATATCAAAGTTTTCGAATATAATCTTGGAAGAAGATAAAATTCGAAACAAACAGAGAGAGTTTTCAAATAGACTGTTTAAAGGTACAATTGATAATCTTTTAATTATTGACTCTGAAGTGCAAAAGCATCTTAAAGGTTGGGATTATAGCTCGATTGGAAAGGTTGAAAAAGCAATTATGCGTTTGGCTTCATTTGAGATTATGGTTGACAAAACAGATAAAAGAATTATTATTAATGAAGCAATTGAATTGGCTAAAGCTCTAGCCGACGACAACTCTCCACGTTTTATCAATGCTGTTTTAGATGCAGTTGGGAAAGAAGAGTCTGCGAATATTGAAAAGCCAGAAGAAGAAGTCGTTCCAAATGAGAAGCCTGAATAACTTTCGGAAACGATGGCTTTAGCCCAATGCCATTGAATTAGAGACGGAAGTGGTGCTTTAGCTCCACCAAAAAGGTATGAGGCTAAAGCCACAGTTCCATAAAATAAAGGAGATGATAAAATGAAAATATTATTACATCTTCTTCTTTTTCTCCTCTTTCTAAACACCTCTCTATTTTCAAAAGAGATAACTCCTGCCTTTACCTTAGAATCTCGTGGTTTGGTTTCAGATTTTGTTGTGGATGGCTCTATGCTCTATGTGGCAAATGATGAAGGCTCGGTTGAAATATTTGATATACTCACACGAAAAAAAGTAGATGAAATTTTTATTTCTCCCAATCAAAGCCTTATTGATGGACTTGTACCTGCTAAGATATTGTCAGTAGACAGACACAATGGAAAAACCCTCATTGTAAGCTCTGGCGAAGATGGCTACCGAAATGTATGGCTACATGATGGTTTTAAACTTCAACAGATTATCTCAACAAAACGAAAAATAGCCGTAAAAGAGGCTCGTTTTTTGGACGATAAAAATTTTATTTTTGGAACGCTTGGCTACGATATGGTTGCGTACACTATGAATGATAGCCACAGCATTTTTACGAAACATATTGAACAAAGTTCTTTTTCAGATATGGTTATGAGCGAAGATAAAACCACAATGGTAACAGCCAGCGAGAGTGGTCAAGTAATGTTATTGGATAGCAAAAGTGGAAAGCTACTGAAAGCATTTAAGCCTTTGAATCTGGACAATATCTACAAACTTGCCTATAAAAATGGAACAGTAATCACAGCAGGACAAGACCGAAGGGTAGGGGTTTACCCTAAAAATGGAAAACCCTATTTTATAAAAAGTACTTTTTTAGTCTATGCCGTAGGCTTAAGCCCCAGTGGAAAACTGGGTGTATACTCTAGTAATGAAGAGAGTGATTTTCAACTTTTTGATGTGAAAACAGGCAAAAAAACTCATCTACTAAAAGGGCAAAAAAGCATCCCTTCGACCATTAAATTTTTTGATGAAGATGGATTTTTCTCGGCAGGGTATGGGAATACGATTTATTATTGGTATTTGAAGGATTTTGATAGAAGGTAAGAGTGATGGAGACGAGGCTAAAGCCGTCGTTTCCTAGTTTTACAAGAACTCTAATGAAGTAATTTATAGTAATTGAACAGATTGAACTTTAAAAATAGCATAGTATAATCGCATAAACCAATTTTAGTAGAGCTTTTAACTCTATAAAGGATAAAAATGAGTGCCTTAAACAACAAAAGAATGACCGTTGATGAAGCTGTGGAGTTGATTGAGAAAGCCGACTTAAAAACACTTGGGCGTATGGCGAGTGAGATGAAAGAGAAGATGCATCCAAAAGGAGTAACAACCTTTGTGGTGGATAGGAATATAAACTATACCAATATCTGTTGGGTTGATTGTAAATTTTGTGCTTTTTATACGCATGAGAAAAAAGAAGATGCGTATATTTTGACTTTTGATGAGATTGATCAGAAGATAGATGAACTTATTGCTATTGGTGGGACTCAGATTCTTTTTCAGGGTGGGGTGCATCCTAAATTGGAATTGGAGTGGTATGAGGATTTGGTGGAGCATATTCATAATAAGTACCCCACTATTACGATTCATGGTTTTTCGGCAATAGAGATTGATTATATTGCAAAACGTTCTCATCTGAGCGTTTCCGAGGTGTTGGCACGGCTGAAAGTAAAAGGGTTAAGCTCTATTCCAGGGGCTGGGGCAGAGGTTCTTTCGGATAGGGTTCGTGATATTATTGCACCTAAAAAACTGGGGACAGAGAAGTGGCTAGAGGTGCATCGAGAGGCTCATAAACTTGGGATTAAATCGACTGCGACCATGATGTATGGAACGGTTGAGACTACTCGTGAGATTGTAGAGCATTTTGAGCATGTGCGAAAGCTTCAAGATGAGACGGGTGGATTTAGAGCTTTTATTATGTGGTCATATCAGAGTGACCATACACAGCTTAAACGTGAGCTTCCAACGATTACCAAAACGACTCCGAATCAATATCTACGTTACTTAGCTGTTGCTAGGCTTTTTTTAGATAATGTTCCAAGTATTCAAAGCTCGTGGGTTACTCAAGGAAGTTATATTGGTCAGATGGCTCTAAAGTTTGGGGCTAATGATTTGGGTTCTACAATGATGGAGGAGAATGTTGTCTCTTCTGCGGGTGCAAAAAATACAATGAATCAAACAGAGATGATCGAGCTAATTCGTGATGTAGGTGAGAGTCCTGCAAAGCGAAATACAGCTTATAATATTTTAGAGAGGTTTTAATCGTTGAAAAAAATAGTTATATTGATAATAATGATACAAGGAATATTAATGAGTGCTAATCTTAGCCATATAGATATAAATAATACAAAAGTCCCTTTTATTTTTGAAGAGGACAAAAATTTACCAATTGTTTCGATGCAGTTGATTTTTAAAAATTCTGGTTCATTAACCGATAGAGAGGGTGGTTTGGTTAAATTAACAGCCAAACTTTTAAATGAGGGTACAAAAAAAGAGGGTTCCACAGGTTTTGCGACCAAACTAGAAAATAGGGCGATATCTTTGGGTGTACATGCAGGAAAAGAGACTTTAGTGATTGAAATGGGCTCTCTAGTAAGTGAATTTAACTATGGAGTAGCACTTTTTAAAGAGCTTTTGGAAGATCCAAACTACACAGAAGAGACACTTAAAAAGATAAAAGTACAAACTATTGGTTCTTTAAAGCAAAAAGAGAGTGATTTTGACTACATCTCTTCATTGAAAATGAGAGAGATGTTATTTCCCAATACACCATTAGCAAAAGCCTCGTTGGGAACTGTAGAGAGCATAAATAGTATTGAACTCAATGACATAAAAAAGCATGTTGTAGAACATATTGGCTTGGAGAATGCTATTGTTGTGATGGGTGGTGACATGAATCAGACCACAGCAGAAGCTTTGGTAAAAGAGGTTTTGGCATTGCTTCCTCATATTTCAACTCATAAGATTCCAATGATGAAAGCTGTAGCACAAAAAAAGGTAAAAGAGACCATAGAAAAGAGTCAACAAGCTTATGTCTATTTTGGCGCACCAGTGAATGTGGCTTATGATTCTAAAGAGCGATATCTTGCACAAGTGGCTTCATTTATTTTGGGTAGTTCTGGATTTGGTTCTCGTTTGATGGAAGAGATTCGTGTGAAAAAAGGGTTGGTTTATTCTGTCTATAGCCGTTTTAGTATTAATAAAACACATTCTTATTTTTCGGGATATTTACAGACAAAGATTGCAACGGGCAATGAGGCTGTTAAATCTGTACAGGAGGTTGTAGAACTCTTTTTGGATAAAGGGGTAACGGATGAGGAGCTAACCTCTGCAAAACAGTTTATTTTGGGTTCTGAACCCCTTAGAAATGAGACACTCTCTCAACGACTCAATCGTGCATTTCAAGAGTTCTATACCGATCGACCACTTGGCTCATCAGTAGAAAATCTTAAAAAGATTGAGGCGATGACACTTACAGAGCTTAACAATTTTATTTCAGCTCATAAAGAGATAGCGAATATTTCATTTTCGGTTGTTACTGGGAATAAAAAGTAGAGTTTTTACTCTGCTTTAAATTCAATGATAAACTCTGCTCCTTGTTTTATATTATAAACTAGGAGTTTACCTTTCATGTTTTTTTCTATAATAATCTTAGACATGTGTAGACCTAATCCTGACCCTTTTTTATCTGTTTTTGTTGAGAAATAGGGATTAAATATCTCTTCTATAATCTTTTGTGGAATACCTCCTGCATTATCTCTAATAGCTAAAATAATGGTGTTATTCTCTTTTTTTAGCTCTATATTCATGATTCTATTTTCAATACCATTATCAATAAAGGCATCTTTTGCATTATATAAGATGTTTAAAAGAGCTTGTGCCATCTCATTTGGATAGCCATATACATATAGATTATTTTCTTCCTTCAGATTGATTTTTATCTCTGATAGTTGAAAAATTGGTTTCATAATAAGAAGTAGATGTTCAATTATATCATTTAATAAAAAATTTACTTTATCTTTTCTTGGATGAAAAAAATCTCTAAAATCATCGATTGTTCCAGACATCTGTTTAATTTGAATAGTTGAATCTTCTTGAAATTCTTCTATCTCTCTTTGTTTTATTTGACCTTTATTATATTTATAAATTAAAATGTCGTTAATAAGTAATAGATTGTTGAGTGGCTGTCTCCATTGATGGGCTATCATATTTAATATTTGTCCCATTTGAGCCAAACGTGATTGTGTTAACATCATATCTTCTAAATCTCTATTTTGTTGTAAAATTGTCTCTTCATTTTCCTTCTTTTCTAAGAAAAGTATACCAACAATCAGTACTAAAAATATATGGGTTACAATGTAAAAGTTGATATTAATAACATTATCCAACTCTGAACCTGTTACAAATGCACCTACTCCTTGATTTGTAGCATAGGTTGCAAAGAGGCTAATTGTTGTTATGGCAACAGTTGCGTAGGTGATATTTTTATAGATAGAGAGTAGTACAACTAGCGGGCTTGTAATACTTAATAGTAAAGAGAGGCTATTTATAGAGTCTATAAAAAACAGTAGATAACTTAGCAGTGAAAAGAATATAATAGTTAAAAAAACTCTGTCCATTTTTATTTTTTTATAATTAGCATAGAGATAGATTAGCATTGGTGCAACAAGAAGTTGTGCCATTGTATTTCCAAACCACCAAGAGAATAGGCTTTTTAAAAAATCTTGTTCTGAAATAATAGAAGCGCTTAGTAGAGTAAAATTTCCTAAGATAGAAGAGAATGGTTGTGCGACAAAGAGGACTATAAGAATTAATCCTACGGTATCTTTTAACTTTAGAAATCGTTTATCTAATTTAAAATAATTTATAAGTTGTATTACAATAATAGCTTCTAAAGCATTTATTGTAGAGATAATAATAGCTGTCTCTAACGGTATATCCTGTCCTAATGCTAAAAGTAGTTGCCCCAAAAAGATACCAACCCATACTTTTTTCCCAAATATTATAACTCCTGCAAGGGAAAATCCTTCTGGAAGAAAAACTACAATACTTACAATCATGTGATTTATTAGATTGTCTGAAATGGTAAAAATTAATTTTCCTGAAAGAAAATATAGAAGTGCCATGCTTACGGTAATAGTTAGATATTGTCGCCACTCTTTGTAACTTATATTATCTGTTTTCATTAATAAACTTATCTTTCTAAAATTGAATGATTTTATGGATGGTTTGGAATAGCTTTTATTATAAATTTGAAATCATTATAACCAAATATTCAAATATCTAAATATCTAAATGTTAATTTTTTTTAAAATTAATGGGAGGATCTCTTTTAAGAGTTGGCGTTTTTAAGAACCATTTAAGATTTCCGCTTTTCCAAAGTAGTGACCTTGAGAGTAATCTACTCCTAGGTCACAAAGAATATTAAATATTGACTCATTCTCTACATATTCAGCAATGGTCTGAATATTTTGCTTTTTTGAAAAATTGACAATAGTCTCTACCATGTGTTTAGAGAAATTACTTATCTCTATATCTTTGATCAAAGATCCATCAATTTTTATAAAATCAGGTTGATAGGTTAATACACGTGAAAAGTTTGACAATCCTGTGCCAAAATCATCAATAGCAATTTTTACATTAAATTTTTTAATTTTCTGCATAAAATTTTTAATTAAATTAATATCTGTGATACTCTCATCTTCAATAAGCTCAACAACGATACGATGTGTCTCATCACTATTTTTTTCGAGCAATGAAAAGAACTGATTTCGTGTCTCTTCCTTTTCTATGTCGAGTGCAGAGAGATTAATTGAGATATGTGTATTGGTATCATAGAGTGCTTTAAATGAGTTTTCCAAGACAATAGAGGTGATTTTTTGATAATAAGTACCCTCTTTAGCGGTATCTAAAAAGAGATGAGGTGATATGATATTTTTATTTTCATCAATGAGGCGAACAAGTGATTCATATTTCTCCACTTTTTTTGTCTGATTGTTTACAATAGGTTGAAAGTAGGAGATTATATTATAAGAATCAATAGCAGTTTTTAACATTTTAAATGTTTTTAATTTTTTGTAAGAGAGTTCTTTTTCTTTTTCTAATAGGGAATTTGCAACAATGAAATTCTCTTTATTTTCTATCAGTTTAGACATTCCAATTTTTGCATTTTCTAAGGCATTTTCACCATAGGCAAGGCTGGTGATAATTGAGAGAGTGTAGTCAACATTGGCTACCTTGATTTTAGCATGGTTAACCTGTTCTTGAAAAAGTTTTACTTCATTATAAAGTTTATGTTTTTCTAAATCGATTTGGTATTTTTTCACAAAAATAAATTCTCCATTATTGAGTAGATATACTTTAGAAAATCGACAGTGTTGAGGCATATATTTAAAGAGTTCTCGTGCAAATATTGTTTGAAGTTTTTCACTACTTTTTTTGTCTAGTGAACTGCTTATATATTTGAACTCTTCCATTTTAACCATAATAATAATGGTGTTTTGAGTAGGTTTAAAGAGTGTATCAAACTCTTTGATCGGACGGGTAATATTTATAACCTGATAAGATGCATCTTTGATCTCTTTTCTGAGATTATTAATTTTCTGACGAAGCTGTTGTATGTTAACAGGTTTGGAAATATAGCCTTGGACACCATAGTTGATACTATTTTGTAACATTTCTATATTATCATGAGCGGATATAATAATAATAGGAACACTGTTATCTAGCTCTCGAACTTGTCTTATAAAGTCAGTTCCATTTAATTTGGGCATATTGAGATCAGTGATAATTAAATTAATAGAATTACTTTGAAATTTTTCTAGACCATCTATCCCATCTTTGGCAGTAATTAGGTTTGTTGTAAGCTTTTGAATTAGAAGAGAGGTGACTGTTCTGGTAAAAGAATCATCTTCGATATATAAAATATTAAAAGGATTAATAGTTTTTGAAAGAGGTATAATAGGGATCCTTTATTATCTTCAAGTTTTTTTATGTATTTTATGACAAAAAAAAGTTAAAAGGAACGTTCCCTATAAAAACTAAATTAGTAAAATTATTTGGGTTACTAAAATAAACAATTAAATATAAAATTTTAAGGAAAATGAGTATTTAAATCACAATTAAACCTTTTATTATATTTTATCTAAAATATGACAATTTTATGTTTTTTTTTGCTTTATGTTGAATTTTATGTATAATATATTTTCAAGAAAAGGAGATATTCATGGATGAAGCAAAATCACTATTTCAAAAATTAAAAATTATTTCTTTGTTAGATTTGGCACTATTATTTCCCTCTTCATATAACAATAGTACCCTCGCCAAAGAGATTAAAATAGGGGAGAAGCAGACATTTGAAGTGGTGGTTAGAGAGGTCTCAGCAATTCAGGGTAAATTGCGAATAGGGTTTTACATGTCACACTTTTCACAGCAGATTAATTCGATGTTTTTTCGTGTTACTCCTTATCATTATCAGCTATATAAGATTGGTTCAAAGCATTATATTCAGGGTAAAGTAGAACTCTATTTCGGACAGCTACAGATTAATCAGGCAAAGTCGTTAAAGAGAGTAGGTGAGATAGTTCCCAAATATACAGTTCCGATCAAACAGAGCAGTATGAAAAGTTTGATTGCGTGTTATATTCATGAATCAAATCTCCATAAAGAGGGATTGTCTCAAAGAGAAGTCCAATTGATATTGGGATTACATTATCCTAAGAAAAGAGCAGATATAGAAGATTATAATTTGGATCTTTTAAAGTCTATAGAGGCGTTTAATTATATGAAAAAATTAAAAGGAAAGAGAAGAGATTTTCCTGCACTTGCTTCATTAAATGGTTCTTTAGACTCTTTTATTGATAAATTGCCATTTAAGCTAACATCCGAGCAGAACAAGGTAATGAATGAGGTACGGGAAGATTTAAACTCTAAAGAAAAATCGGCTAAGCGTCTGATTATTGGAGATGTTGGTTCGGGCAAAACAATGATTATACTGGCTTCAGCTGTGATTGCTTATCCTCAAAAAAGTATTATTATGGCACCAACTTCACTTCTTGCTATTCAAATCTACGAAGAGGCGATGATTCATTTACCTGAAGAGATGAAAGTAGCACTGGTTACACAAGGAAAAAATAAGATGGATTATAAAGAGGCTGACTTTATTGTTGGTACGCATGCTATTCTTTTCAAAGATGATATGCCAATAGCTCCTTTGGTAATGGTTGACGAACAGCACCGTTTTGGAACGAAGCAGAGAGCAATGCTTGAGTCAATGATGGCAAAAGAGGAGTTTAAACCACACTTTTTACAGTTTTCTGCAACTCCTATTCCAAGAACACAAGCGATGATGCAATCAGAACTGATTGATATAAGTCTAATTACTTCGACACCTTTTATTAAAGATATACGAACTGAAATTATAGGAAAAGAGGAGTTCTCTGGACTTCTTGAACATATTAAATATGAAATATCAGAAAATCACCAAGTCTTAATTGTTTATCCTCTGGTTGAAGAGAGTAGAAATATTCCCTATCAGTCTCTGGATGAGGGGCGAGGATTTTGGGAGAAACGGTTTGAACATGTCTATTTAACCCATGGAAAAGATAAGCAAAAAGAGAAGGTACTGGAGGAGTTTCGAGAAAAAGGAAATATTCTTTTAGCCACAACGGTGATTGAGGTTGGCATCTCTCTGCCCCGTTTAACGCTTATTGTGATTGTTGGTGCAGAACGTTTAGGTTTGGCAACACTGCATCAGCTTCGTGGACGGGTAGGGCGTTTGGGATTAAAAAGTTACTGTTATCTTTTTACAAAAAATAGAGAAAACAATCGATTAAAGTCATTTACTCAAACAACAAGTGGTTTTGAGATTGCAAAATTGGATTTAAGGTTTAGAAAATCGGGTGATATTGTTGATGGAACAGTTCAGAGTGGTGTTCAGTTTAAGTGGTTGGTATTGGCAGATGATGAGAAGATAATTAAATTGGCAAAGGATAGGTTACGAAGTTTGTAGGATGCGTTTTTCAACGCACCAAACGTTGCACGCTATTGTGCAACAAGAGATATTAATAGAGACCAAATTTCCCATCAGCTCTTTTATACATTACTCTCATAAGACCATCGTGGTCATTAAATACAATAAATTGTCGTTTTTTCTCTGCTTTGAGTGCATCAATAGCTTCATCAAAATCGAGTGGCTTATGAAGTTCTAGATCCATTGGAACTAGCTCAACTTCTTCAGGCTCAAGATCTAATACTGCTTCTGCTTCAAGACCCAAATCCTTAAATGACATTACTTTATGACTTTTAATTTTGTCAGCGTGTCTTCTAAGTGCTTTTTTAGCTCTCTCTATAGCCAAGTCAGTTGCACTGTAGACATCTTTGTCTCTTTGAGTAATAACGATAGTGTTTTTATCTTTTAAATTTAGGACCAGTTCTACAGCGACCCCTTCTTTAGATTTATTGTTGGCAGTTACTATGGTGTTACTTGAAATAATTTCTAAATTGTACATGTCTAAAGCATCAATACTTGCAGAGATATGTTCTCTGATAGAGTCTGATAGGTCAAAACGTCTTCCCACTATATTTTTACTCATAATTTATCCTTTTACTATTGTTTCACAAACAACATAACACATTTTTTTGATGTGAATGTTTTGTAGAGATATTATACCAAGAATAGATAAATGGATAGTAAATAGCTATTAATAATTAATATTTTTTTTTAAAAAAAATTAAATCTTTTGTACCGTTCTTTTATGAAACGTTTGAATTCTATTATTGGGATGGTCAAAAGTTTGATAGGTTACATAAATATCAATCATTAAAGACATACTATTGTCAAAACTGTTGTTTCCACTCAGTCGACCGAGTGTTGTTAATCGTACTCCTGCTAAGAGGGGGTCGTCATTACAGCTTGGTGAGAGTGGAATTTCACTGTTTTTACCAATATATCGAATCTCTGTATGAATCAAATATCCACCATCATCAATATCTCCTTCAAATTCAGAATCGATAGTTTGTAAACAGCTATTGGTTGTATTTCTATCATAATTGGTTACATAAAGTATGGCAAGTTCCGCATAAGACCTTGCCAGTAAAACAGCTTGATCTTTTCGATATTGATCTGTTGTTGACTTTATTGTTTTTCCCATTACATTTTGAATAAGTGCGGTTAGTGTTGCCATCATAACAATGACAAATACAGCAGTTATCATAGAAAAAGCTTTTTTATTTTTTGAATTTATCATCGTAATACAACCTTTTCTTTACAGGTACTGATATAGCTACGGGAAGATATTCTTGAAGAACCACAGATCTTAAATTGAATGATTCCTCCATTTTTGGTAAATTTAAAGACAGAGACATTGGTCATGAGTAGTTTTCTTGTTCCATGGGTTTTGTAATCTTCGCCATTCCATGGTTGATAGTTGTAGTAAAAGGCCAACTCCCATAAGTTTGGATTTCCATCACCTGTTGTATCTCTAGGGTTTTCAGGAACAACAGCATAGGCACTCCATGCTAGTTTATAGCGTTCTGTAACCCATTTCGATTCATTGAGTCTTTGAAAACTTAACTGTGTATCTGTAACTCTCTGCACAGGAAATATACATGAGGTATCTTGGTTTGCACTAATACTAAGAGCATAATTCATTAAACCCATACATGCAGGTGAGTATGAGGTAATGCCTCTTACATAATCATTCTCTTGGCTAAAAACTATAGCAGCAGAGTTGTTATTGGGTTGTGCAATTGGTAAGTTGAGGTCAATTTTTTTGTTAGATAAATTGTAGATAATATCTCTGCTTATTGTTAAGTTTGAGGCAGGAGTATTAAGAATGTTCATGTTGGATGTATTATAGTTAGCAATACCACTCCATCCAGGAATAGTGGATACTGCAAAACTATCATTGTCATACTCTATCCATTCAATACTTCGAAATATTGAAGTTCTAAACATAATATTTTTTAGTTGTGTCCAGTTATGATTTTCATCAGGTGTATTTGTTGAACTTACTGTTGCATTATTATCTGGATTAATCCATTCGCCATTATCGTTGGTCACTTTAGAGATGGTTGAGTTTGGAATGGCCAAGCTTAAATGGTTAAAAAGTTGATTCGCAACCAATTCGGTTTTTGTACTAACTTTATATATGCTTCTTTGGGTAATATAACTCTCATAAACTTGTACGATGATCGAAGAGCCAATAGAAGAGACAATCCCTAAGATAATTAAGACAAAAATAACTTCAATAAGTGAAAATGCTTTACGTCTGTTAGTGCTATATCTCATTAATAATACTCCTCCCCATTTATCTGTGTGGTTCCTATATTGCAGGAAAATGCTTTTAGTGTGATGGCTTTTTGTAGTTCGCTTATCCCACTTTTAGAAGTTAAAATAACATTTAAAAACTTAATATTACTGGTTCCTACAATAGGAGAAGTGTTGATATTTGCTGTGCTATTCACATCAAAAAATGTAGGATTATCATCAATATATGTAACCATTGTATTGATACTTAAATTGACATCAATATAGTCTCCTGCTAGGGCATTTGATGTTTCACTTGCATAGACAGAGATGTTATTTTCAATATTATGGTAATCATCAATATCATCGCGATCACCTCCATCAGAACCAATCACTGACGCTTGCAAGGGTAGAGATCCGTATAACGTAAGTCTTCCACTATAGGGGTAGAGACCTTTTCGTGTATTGGTAGCATTGAAATCAAAATTAGGATTGGGAAATGTTGTCTCTAGAATTGGTGCAATTCCTCCTGAAAGGTTGGCATCTGCTTCATCCCAATGTTTGGTTAGTAAAATACTTGTGTGTGCTGAAATAGCGGCGATTGCTTCTTGTTGAATCGCCACAGTATTACTTCGGGATGCTTGATAGATAAGCATTGGTGCAGACATAAGAACAATGCCTATAATCACTATTGTGAATATAAGCTCAATCATAGCAATAGCTCTTTTCTGATGTTTCTTGATATTACTCATATTACCAATCCATTTTGTGTGAGTGTCTTGTATTGTTCTTTGTACTGATGAGGTTTCCTGTTTTACCTATTCCTGACCACTCTGAAGCATTGGTTGTTGTAATATTTTTATCGCTTCTTATTCGAACGAACTCATTTTTCCAAAATGCTTTAGCATTGGTTGTTATATTTGGATGATATAGTAACCAAGATGTTGGATTAACGCTGACAGTGCTTTTTACACGATTAAGCTCTTTAACAACAATATTTGAAGTATTTTTCTCTTGAGACAAATAGGTTGTTAAGTTAGAAATTCGTCCATTAACAAACATAGAACTACCGTTAACCTCT
>Ga0256824_10000226_pt1 | contig 20425 bp, 17 predicted proteins | sample CV67metaG_FD_191570 | JGI IMG/M metagenome (GOLD analysis project Ga0256824, IMG submission 191570) | Hydrothermal vent microbial communities from East Pacific Rise, Pacific Ocean - CV67 | ecosystem: Environmental > Aquatic > Marine > Hydrothermal vents | place: Pacific Ocean: East Pacific Rise...
TTTAAACCATCACTTTATGAATCTTATACCATAATAAAAGTAAAACCAAATATTATTAGTAATAAATCAGAAGATATTATTAATAATATTGTATCAACAAAAACAATCAAAGCAGTTACAGAGGAGATATCACTATTAAAAACTTTTAAGATCAATCAAAAAGCGATTGAGAAAATTAAATTTAACGTACGCTACTTTATTGATAAACAATATAAATATATTGAGATCTACAAACAGAAGCCTATAGAAATAGCCTCTATTGAAATATTAAATAAAACTATTATCGGTAAAAAATTTACAATTCTCCCCCAAAAAGATGGTTACTTTATTAAATATATACCTAGCTATATAGAGCGGATACAATATAAACTTTTTAAAACAGAATTTTTTAGATGTAAAAATGAACTTAAGCTTTTTAAATATAATTCCGTGATAAAGACTCCTTATTTTTCAATACAAGTAAAAAAAATTTATAAATTTGATCAACCTATTCATTTTATGTTGCAAGGAGATAATCGAGATATATTTGAAAATATTATTAAAGGTAAATTGACCATTGTTCAGCTTGAAAAAGATACCTCTCTTATCAAAATAAGCTATCAAGATACTGTTCCAGATCGAGCAAAAATATATATCAAATCCTTGACCAATAATTTTATTCAACACAGCATCAACAGCAAAAGCAAACAGAATAAAAAAACATTAAATTTTATTAGAAAAGAGCTCAATCATATAAAAAAAGAGTTAAAAAATTCTGAAGAGCAACTTGAAGAATATCAAGTCTCAAAAACAATTATCAATCCCTCCGAACAAGGATCTCTTTATATTAAAAATCTTAGTAATATTGAAGTTAAAATTGCCGAAAATAAACTAAAAACAAAACTTATTCTCAATCTTGTTAATTTTGTCCAAAACAATTACACGCTAGATGCAATTGCACCTTCCATCTCAAAACTAGATGATAGCAACACCTTAAAACTGATTGAGACACTTCAAAAGTATCAATTTAAAGAGGAAGGATTTAGCCTAGAGTATACCGATCAACATCCCAAAATAAAGAGTTTAAGAAGACAAATTCAAAAAATAAGAGAGAAGATAGAGTTTAATTTAAAAAGTCTACATACCGATATAGAATATCAAACTATTCACCTTAGCAAACGTAAAAAAAGTTATGAAAAAGATCTGAAAATGCTCCCTTCTCAAGAGCGACACCTTGTTAATATTAAAAGAAATTATGAAGTTAACTCAAGAATGTATGAGTATCTTCTCCGAAAAGAAGCAGAGAGTAAAATTGTACAATTTGCCACCTTTTCAGACTATCAAATTATAGACAATGCCTACACCTCTACTCTTCCTGTTAGAAATACCAATTCTATACTTATTTTTATCAGTGTAATTTTTGGGTTTATCATCTCATTTGTCCTAGCTATTATGCGTTATCATTTAAATAATAAAATTCGAGGAGAGCAAGATGTCAAAACACTAACAACGTTACCTATTTATGGATTAATTCCATTCTACAAACAGAAAAGGTATCAATTAAAAGTCAATGTTGAGCCAAGATCACCTTTTTCTGAAGGATTTCGTACCTTAAGAACCAATTTACAGTTTATGAAAAAAGATAATCAAGCTATGACCATTTTAATTACATCCACCGTAGCAAATGAAGGAAAAACAACGGTATCAACCAATTTGGCTAAGATTTTAGAGATGGCACACTATAAAGTGTTACTAATCAATTTAGACATTAGAAAACCCACATTACATAAGTTTTTCTCCTTAGATAATACTATTGGTATCTCTGACTATCTTAATGGCGAATACAGTGAAGAGGAGATCATCTTAAAAACAGAATTTGCAACATTAGATATTATCACCTCTGGTAAAATCCCTGAAAATCCTTCAGAGCTGATTTTATCCAAACGTCTTCCCATTCTATTTGAGAAATTAAAAGGAGTTTATGATTATATTATTGTCGATACTGCCCCCATAGGAATTGTTATGGATACTAAGAATCTAATGCAACATAGCGATTTAAATCTAATTTTATTAAAAGAAGATTTTGCAAAAAAAGAGTTTATATCTACCATAGAGAAGATGATTATTCAGTATCAATTTCAAAATATTGGTCTTATTCTTAACGCCTCTAAAACCAAAGGTGGGGAACATGGATATGGATATAGCTATGAATATAAGTAGATAATATGAATCTTTTTTCATGCTTTTCTCAATCAAAAAAATACAATCCCATTACCGTAGATATACACTCTCATCTGCTTCCCAATATCGATGATGGTGTCAAAACAATCGAGGAGTCAATCTCTATTATCAAAAAATTTAAATCTTTGGGATACACCAAACTTATCACCACACCCCATATTTTTTCTGACTTGTACCCCAATACTAGAGAAATCATCAAAGAGAAGCTCAATCTTGTAAAAGAGGCCTTAAATGCTCAAGAGATTCCCATTCATCTAGAAGCCAGTGCCGAGTATTATCTGGATATGGAATTTTTACGAATAATTGAAGATGATGAACTCTTGCCCTTTATTAACAACTACATTCTCTTTGAGACCCCTCCAAGATCCAAACCTATCATCCTAGAGCCTGCGATCGATGCCTTAATTAGCAAAGGGTATATACCCGTACTTGCACATCCTGAACGCTATCACTACTTATATAGTGATGATTTGGAAAAGTATAAAGCACTTAAAAGAGCTGGAACACTTTTTCAGATTAATTTAAAATCTCTACAATCACAATCTAAAAGGAGCAGAAACATTGCTTTTAAATTAATTAAAGGGAAACTGGTGGACTTTCTTGGCAGTGATGTTCACCATATTAGTGATATTCTTAAAGTTGAAAAAGTTTTAAAAAGTCGAGAATATAAAACTATTATCAAAAATAATAGCTTTTTAAACAATATATAATATTAAAACATGTTAAAATAACTAAATAATAAAATTCAGTGAAAGAAGAAATATATGAAATATAATGAAATTAAAAAAGAATTAATAGATAATCCTAAATACTGGCTAGTTACAGGAGTTGCAGGCTTTATTGGCTCAAACCTTGCCGAAGCCCTACTTAAATTGAATCAAAAAGTTATCTCTTTAGATAACTTTGCAACAGGTCACCGATACAACTTAGACCATATTAAAGAAGCAGTAACAGATGAACAGTGGATGAACTTTACCTTTGTGGAAGGAGATATTACCGATTTAGAGACTTGTCAAAAAGTCACCAAAGATGTTGATATTGTTCTACATCAAGCAGCACTGGGTTCAGTTCCTAGATCTATTGCAACACCACTAATCTCTAACCATGCCAATGTAACAGGTTTTCTAAATATATTAAGTTCTGCTAAAGATAATAATGTAAAACGTTTTGTTTATGCTTCTTCCTCTTCTGTCTATGGTGATTCTCAGGAATTACCAAAAGTAGAAGCAAAAACAGGAAACCTTCTCTCTCCTTATGCGGTTACGAAATATGTGAACGAACTCTATACAAAAGTATTTCACCAATGCTATGGAATGGAAGCTATTGGATTGCGATATTTCAATGTTTTTGGAAAAAGACAAGATCCCAACGGTGCGTATGCAGCGGTTGTTCCAAAATGGATTGGTCAAATTTTAAATGGAGAAGATCTATTTATCAATGGAGATGGTGAAACCAGCCGAGATTTCACCTACATTGAAAACGTTATTCAAGCCAATATTTTAGCAGGAACTACAGAAAATAAAGAGGCATTTGGTCAAGCATTTAATACCGCAATTGGGGGCAGAGAAACTCTCAATAACCTGCACAAAGCAATTGTCAAAGGTTTACAAGAGAATCTTCCTCAACTTACTATTAAAGAGGCAATATATCAAGATTTTAGAGAGGGAGATATTCGTCACTCTAATGCAAATATAGAGAAAATTGAAACAATGTTGGGTTATCAACCAACACACAGTCTGGAGCGTGGACTTAGTGAATCTATAGAGTGGTATATAAATGACTTTAAAGGAAAAACAGATGATAAAAAATAAAATTGCAGTTATAGGCTTAGGCTATGTAGGATTACCCTTGGCACATGCTTTTTCAAGTAAATATAAAGTTGTCGGATTTGATATTGCACAGTGGCGTATTAATGAGTTACGTAGAGGAGAAGATAGAACCTTAGAACTCACATCAGAACAGGTAAATGAAGCGATCTCAAACAAGATGCAATTTACCAATATTTTAGATGATATTTCTGACTGTAATATCTATATTGTTACCGTACCAACACCTATTGATAAACATAAAAAGCCAGACTTAACACCGCTATTAAAAGCATCTGAATCGATTGGAAAAGTACTCAAAAAAGATGATATTGTTATTTATGAATCAACTGTTTACCCTGGTGCAACTGAAGAGGATTGTGTTCCTATTTTAGAAAAAGTATCAGGACTTAAATTTAATCAAGATTTCTATTGTGGTTACAGTCCAGAACGAATTAACCCAGGAGATAAAGAGCATACAGTAACAAAAATATTAAAAGTAACCGCAGGTTCTACTCCAGAGATTGGAAAAAAAGTAGATGCACTCTATGCTTCGATTATTACCGCAGGTACACACTTAGCACCGACCATAAAAGTTGCTGAAGCAGCTAAAGTAATAGAGAACTCGCAAAGAGATATTAACATTGCATTTGTAAATGAACTCTCAATGATTTTCAACCGTTTGGGCATTGATACCAATGCTGTTCTTGATGCAGCAGGTACAAAATGGAACTTCTTACCATTTAAACCCGGATTGGTAGGTGGACACTGTATTGGTGTCGATCCATACTACCTCACACATAAAGCTCAAGAGGTTGGCTATAATCCAGAGATTATTTTGGCAGGACGAAGACTCAATGACAATATGGGAATCTATGTTGCCAATCAAGTGATCAAACTTATGATCAAAAAAGGTCAAAAAATTGAGGGATCTAAAATCTTAGTTTTAGGAATTACATTCAAGGAGAACTGCCCTGATATTAGAAACTCCCGTGTAATTGATGTGATCCGAGAACTACAAGACTTTGGATGTGATGTTCAAGTGAGTGACTACTGGGCAGACACTGAAGAGGTCATACGTGAATATAACTTAACGCTCAGAAATAATGTTGAAACCGACGATTATGATGCCGTTATTTTAGCAGTAGCACATGATAACTACAAAGCGATGCATTTACGAAATGAAAAACAGGTGATTTTTGATATTAAATCTATTCTTGATCAAAGTGATGGAAGACTCTAATAGAGATCTTACAAAACTCTTTGAAATCGGAGGCTTTAGCCCAATGCCATTGAATTAAGAAATTTTATGGAACTGTGGCTTTAGCCTCATTTATTTTTGGTGGAGCTAAAGCACCACTTCCGTCTCTAATTCAATGGCTTTAGCCCCGAACGGGACGAGGCTAAAGCCATCGTTTCCTAGTTTTGGAAGAGTATAATAATCAACTAAGAAGGAGATTTTAATCTCCTCCTAAAGCACTATTTTACCCGACCATCGACAATAGGAACAAAAAGACAAGGCTCCAATGGTTCTGGAATAATCTTTCCAGCTCTTTTATGATAACGTATAATAACCTGAGAACTGTTTCTCTGAATAGGTGCAAGAAGGATTCCCCCCTCTGCTAACTGTTCAAAAAGTACCGCGGGAATCTCTTGAGCTGTTGCAGAAAAGATAATTCTCTCATAAGGGGCATACTTTTTCCAACCCCGTTGACCATCATCAAAACGGGTAAAAATATTATTAATTCGCTCAGATCGAAAACGCTCTTTTGCCTCTTTTAACAGTGTATCTATACGCTCGATGGTAAAAACACGACGACATAATTTTGATAAAATCGCTGCTTGATAGCCACTACCACAACCAATTTCCAAAATAGAATCAACTCCTTTTAACTGAAGATGATCTGTCATCTTAGCAACTGTCAGAGGAGAAGAGATCCATTGATTTTGTTGCATAGGCAGTGCATCGAGCTTAAACGCCATACGCCCAAAACCTTTAGGCACAAAAAGTTCTCTATTTACCTCATAAAAAGCTTGCTTTATATCAGCAGAGAGTGTAAAAAGTCTGTCTATCTCTTCTAGCATCTCTATTTGTCTTCTATCTTTTGTCAAAACTCTACCACTCTAACCCTATTAATTAAAATAGATTTTATCTAAAATGCAATTAAAAAAAGTTAACAAGAAGAAGGATCAACTCTGAATCAGAACAAAATTAATTTTTAAATAAAAAACTCCAATTTTTATGGCATAATAATTTTTCATATTTTACTTTATTTAATAGGATAACATTTGCGATCAATTTACTTCTCTTTATATGCGCTCTTAATACTCATAACGGGATGTAGCCAAATAAATAACATGACGCAGTACCAAGGAAACAGGGTTCTTTCTATGGAAAAAGAACCAAAAATTCAAAAAGCAAATATTTTAAATAACCAAGGTACAGATGCTTATGTTGATGGAAACTATCCATTGGCACTCAAATATTTTTATCAATCACTCCTTATTAAAGAAGAGGTACTTGGCATCGAAGATTTAAATACAGCCGTAGGCTATAATAATTTGGGACTTGTCTATAAAAAACAGGGAAAACTGCATAAAGCACAGATCTATATTGAAAAAGCACTTAAAATTAGAGAAAAATTTCTGGGTCAAGACAACAGTAAAACAGCCGAAAGCTATAACAATCTAGGAACACTCTACGCCTCGATGGGAAAAACATCATTGGCTATTAATTTAACCGAAAAAACAATCCAAATTAAAAAAAATATTATCAATAAAGAACGGATAGATATGGCAATTGGGTATAGTAATCTGGCTATTCTCTATGATCAATTGGGTGATACTCAAAAAGCAATTGCCTATTATAAACAAGCCCTAGAAATCAATAAAGAAGTATTTGGAGAGGCTCATGATATTACCCAAAGAAACTATCAAGATATTACTCAACTCTATTTTGCATTAAATGATTATGAAAATGCAAAACTATATGCACAACAGATGATTAAAGAAGATGCCCAACTAGAGCTAGAAGATATAAATATTAATAGTCATATAAAGAAAATACCTTAATCTATTCTGATCATGCGACGTACTTTTTTGATCTCAGAAAAAAGAATATTTTTTTCTATAACTTCTAAACTATCATCCATATAAGCCTCTCCCCATGGAGATATAATTGCCGATGAGCTTGCCATATCCTCATCCGCAGAGTTACTCACAACAACAAAGGTTTGATTCATGATTGCCAATGCCTGCGATAAGACCTCTAAATGCCTTTTTCTAGGTTTACCCCAACGTGCAGGGATAAGTATAATATCTACCCCTTCTAAGCGTTTCCATAACGCTTTAAAACGCAGTTCAAAGCAAATTAAAATACCATAAGAGATTCCATTAATTGAAAATTTCATAATAGCATCTTCAGATCCTGCTTTAAAATATTTTCTCTCATCTCCCAAAGTAAAAAGTCGATATTTATTCTGAGAATAGACCACGTTATGATTATGAATAACGAGCGCTTGATTAAAAAAAGAGTCTCCCTCTTTTTTGGTTAAAGTCAGAACTAAAATTTTATTCGAGATAACCTTAAGAAGTCTCTTCAATGCTATATTATAAAAGCAAGCAACCGCTTTAAAATTTTCATAATCGAAACTGGTTAAAGACAACTCTGGTGCAAGAATCAAATCTGCCGTTGTTGTCTCTATTAGAGAGAGAAGCTTATTAAGATTCTCTTCATAACACTTCTCTGTTGTTGGTTGAAACGTTACAACATTGAGTGATTTTGGTTTAGAAGTCATCAAAATTTAAACTTCCTTTAGAGTAATTGGTCACATTACCCTCGAAGAAATTTGTTTTCTGATCATTAAATTTAGAAAAATTATCAACCCATTTGATTGGATGCTCTACATTATAAAGCTTCTCCATCCCCACTGCCTTTAATCGCTCATCAGCCAGATATTTAATATACTGATCAATAATATCATTGGTTAAACCCAATATCTGCCCCTGTGTAATATATTTACCCCAAGATGATTCCAGCTCAACAGCTTCTCTAAACATCGTATATATCTCCTCGTTGAACTCTTTGGTAAATATCCCTGGATGCTCACGTTTAACCGAACGGATCATATTTTGGAAAATAACCAAATGCGTTACTTCATCACGTTGAATAAAACGAATCATCTGTGCAGAACCCAACATCTTTCCTGCACGTGCCAATGTGTAAAGATATGTAAAACCAGAATAGAAATAGATACCTTCCAAAATCTGATTGGCAAACATCGCTTTAACAATATTTTTATCACTCGGGTTCACACTTAACTCTTGGTAGATTTTGGCAATCGCATCATTTTTGGTCTTTAACATCATATCATTACGCCAAAGTTGATAGATTTCATTAGAATTTTGTGAAATGGTATCAACCATTACAGCGTAACTCTGTGCATGAAGTGCCTCTTCAAATGATTGTCTCACCAAAATAAGATTTACCTCAGGAGCAGTAATAAAAGGATTCACATTATCGATCAAGTTATTAGTCTGCAATGAATCCATAAAAATAAGTTGTGCCAAAACTTTATCATAAGCGGTCTTCTCTGCATCGGTCAAACGTTTATAATCACCAACATCTTGCGTCATATCTACCTCTTTGGGAAACCATGTGTTGTTTAGCATCACTTCCCACAAATTGTATGCCCACTGATACTTAATATCGTTTAATTCAAAAATTCCTGTTGGATCTCCTCCAAAAATTCTTCGTTCAGAAGTTTTCTCTCTTGACTCGGGGTTATAAATTTTTTTTCTATTCATATAATTTCTTCCTTATTCTAAAAAATAGTGTAACGTCTTCTCTTGCATTTAAGAATAAACGCGATTATACAATAATAACTTTAGAAACTTTTAGCTAGAGTAGAGTTATGAAAAATTTAGAAACCCAATCAATTCAACAGCTCTTAGATATAATTCCCAACCATCCTGGATTAAGACTTTCACAATTTTCAGATGGAGGAGAAACCTTCTCTACTGCATTAAGTAACTTATGCCTTATACATGAGCATGAGTATCAACTCAATGTTCTTGATGAGGAGTTTTATGAGAAATCCTTAAAGCTTTATGGCGATAAACCCCTCTCATCTATTAAACGTATTAAGTGGGAACAACGACGCTATGCCTCACCTGCAAAACAGTATGACTTTCTATTTGTCACAGCAACTGTTCCCCAAACCCATCGTCAACTCTTTGCAAAAACGATTCATTCACATATCAAAAGTGCGGGACACCTTATTCTTTTTCTAGAGAAAAATAATCAACAAAATAGTGATGAATGGTATGGATTTTTAGAAGAGTATCTTTTTGTTGCAATCAACACCATTGATATATTTAAAGAGTATGAAATCCTTATTGCGAAAAAGATGCATGGCTGGGGTGGGAAATAAATACCTAAAGAGAAAGGTGATAGTTTTATATGGTTTTTACTATTAGAAATAATGGGAAAAATTAAAAAATTATATTATATGAAATATAAAACTACCTATGAGAATCATGAGAAAAATATTGAGGAGAATATTATGACTCTCATGACAAAAGTATAACCCTATAATGTGTTTCAAACGTGAATAAGCTTTTTATTTCTATAAATTATGACTCTACTCTCTTGTTAAAATATATTTTAAGTTAAATAATGTTAAACTTTAATATATTTTAATAAAATAAGTTAAATAATATAACAAGGAGAGATTATGTATTATAATTCAGATAAAACCAACAATAATTACTATAACACCTATGAACAAGAGCTGGTAACAACCGACGATTATCAAGAAACCTTCTCTTTTCTCAAAATTCTCAAAATAGGTTTCACCATTCTCATGATAGGACTACTTAGTATTCTAAGCATCTATCTTGTCAATTACTTTTCAATAGATAAAAAAGAAATAGCCACTATAAAAACTGAAGAATTATATAAAGTGAATTTTCTAGTGCTAAAAAAGAGAACTTTAAATCTCTTACAAGCTTAAGACTATCATGTTATATTGCAAATTAAAATTTTTATATTAGGAAAATTTATGGACTACATGTTTCAAGCTGGTTTCTTAGGCACACGTGCCCCTTTCTTTATGGATTTTGTTACAATAATCGTAGCAATTTTACCTTTTTTAGTTTTAATTGCTATCTCTATGGCAAAAGTAAAAGCATATAAATTACATGCTATTACCCAAACTATAATATTTGTTATTTCGGTCGTTGTTGTTGGATATTTTGAATATGGAGTTCGTTTAGGAGGAGGATTTAATGCCTTTATGCAAGAGAGTCATACCTCACATACCTATGCCCTTTGGGTGCTTATTGTTCATATTATTATTGCGATTGTCTCATTAATACTATGGGCAAAAACCCTCGTAAAAGCCTATAAAGCAAGCCAATACCGTAGACTCCCTGGAAAAGAGTCTGTTCAACATAAAAAAGCAGGTATCTACACTTTTATTGGTATTTTCTTAACAGGTACAACAGGTCTCTGGGTCTATGTTTTGCTCTTTGTCTATTAAGTTTTAATGTGATGATAATTTGATATTATCAAGAAAGCCACCTGTTGCAATAAAATAATTTATTGTAACAACTTTATTGTCAGGTTCAAGCTTTCTGAGCTCATATTCAATATTAACTTTAAAATGTTGCCAAGTGTGAATATCTTCATACCACCCACGTACATGTTCAACAGGAGAAGGATAATAGATCCATATATTCCCATTTCCATAATCACGAATATAAGGATCAACATCTCCATGATTTAAGAATGAATCCCATACCATCCTTCGTGTTCCATTTAAAGTTACAACCTCCACACCAACCGAAAAATGAGACATATACCCAATCTGTTCTGGTAATTTATTGGGAATAAGATAATCGTAGACACCACCTATATCCATCTCTAGAACTTTTTGAGTGCTATTATTCAAAGGTAGATGATACTCTGCAATATTTTGAGTTGCGTTATTTGTCCATTGTGTCACGAGTGCAACAGCACCATCGCTCTCAAATCCTCGATTGGTAAGTAATGGAATAAAATCTCCTGAAACATGTATCCACTGATCCGAAAGATTACCTTCAGCATCTTCATAGATAGTAGATTCTACAGGTTTATCTTCAACAGAAATACTAATATTCGCCTCTTTTGTTAAAGAGTTGTTAAAAAATGCTCGAACATCATACTCTCCTACTGGCAAACCATATAGTGATACTTCTCCATCAATTTTTCCGCGTGTACTTGTCCATGTGATAACATTCTCAAATTCATAAGAGCTTCCTTTAGGATAAACACCAATCCAATCTTCATTTACCCCAAGCATATTCTTAAAGTCAATAAAAATCAACTCATTTGTGGTGTAAATCTCTTTATTACTCACGAGAACAACAGGATCAGGAACAACCTCCTCTTTTATAAGCTCAACAGAAAAAGAGAGTCTATGTTCAAGAGTAAAAGAGTTTTCAAAAAAGACTCGTGCCTCATATTCCCCTTTATCTAAAGAAGGAAATGTAAATTGTCCACTTTTTTTACCATCAGTCCAACTCCAAGAGATCATATTCTCCCAAGCGTTACTACTTCCTTTAGGATAAATTCCAATCCAATCTTTATCATCACCCAACATACCCGAAAAATTTAATGTAAGCATATCCTCGTTGTTTAGATTCTCCTTCTCAAGAGAGAGTTCAACAGGAGAGAGTGCCTCATTAACACTGAAATCGTATGCCAATTCTAAAGTATAACTATTTTCAAAAAAGACTCTAACTTGATACTCTCCAACAGGAACACCTTTTAAAGAGATCAGCCCTTCTTTTAAGCCATCTGTCCATGTCCAGTCAATAACATTTATCCAATCATTACTACTATCTTTGGGATAAATTGCAATCCAATCGTGATTATCTCCTAGCATTCCAGTAAGAATAACATTAATACTTTCATTAGGTAAATAGAGATCTTTCTCTGTATTTACACTCAACGCGTTTAAGTTTATAACCATAAATATGATCATAACTATCCTTTTTAATTTCATAAAAAACCCTTTTTTTAATATATTTTAATATATTATATTGTTTTTTATTAAAAAGAAGCTTTCCTGAAATTGTGAGATATACTTCTATTTTCCTTAGAAGTCTGCTGAATCTGTTGAAGTAAAGAGAGATATTTATCAATAACTTGCTCTTGAGAAAAATTCTCTATCACCTTTTTTCTTCCCTTCTTTCCCATATTCACCAAATCATTGCTCGATAACTCAAGCATTTTTTTCATTGCCTCTGCCAAAGCACTAGAGCTTTTAACTTTGACCAAATAACCATTGACGTTATCATCTACAACATCTCTACACCCTGGAACATCTGTTGTAATAATTGGTTTTTCCATACTTGATGCCTCCAGAAGAACCCTCGATAAACCTTCTCGATAAGAGGGAAGTACCACTGCATCAACCCGACTAATCTCCTCTTGAACATTATCTGAATGTCCCAAATATTCAATTAATCCCTCATCAATCCACCCCTGTAACTGCTGTTCCGAAATGGCAGTAGGATTAGATAAATAGAGTGATCCTAAAATTTTAAAACTACAACGCGATCCATATTCACTAGAACGGATCAATTTAATCGCATCGATATACTCCTCGATGCCTTTATCTTTTATCAAACGTGCTATCATCAAAAATGTAAACTTACTGTTCTTCTCTAGACTCAATTGTGGTTTAAAACGTTCGGTATCAATTCCTGAACCCGAAATAAGTGTAATTGCTCTTTTTTTAACAATTTTTTTATCCAATAACAGTTGCATATCATCACTATTTTGAAATACAACCAAACTGTTCTTTAACGCAACACGATAAAGTCCACGTGCCACATGCGAAGAGGGGTTATTATTTAAAAAAACTGTTCCTAATCCTGTAATATTATTAATAACTGGAATACCTAAAGATTTGCCCGCCAATGAACTATAAATATTAGGTTTAATCGTATAATTGAGCAGAATATCTGGCTTTATCTGCTGATAAAGCTTATAAAAATCTCGAATTAATGCCAAATCCTCAAAAGGATTAATGCCTTTATTATTCATTTTTATATCATAATATGAGAAACCCTCTGCCTCTAACTTCGTACTATACTCATCAAAAGGTGCAATAATCATCACCTCATAACCCTCTTTACGTAACGCTTTAATAAGTCCTAAACGAAAATTATAGATGTTCCATGATGTATTGAGTACAACCGCAACTCTGATTTTAGATCTACTACTGTTTATTGACATATTTATTTACCTCATCCATTGTAAGTGAGTCCATTTCATATTTTAAATGAAGCTCCTGAAAATATTTTAATAACTCTTCTAAGTTTTGTAAGTTTTTATCTTGATGATCTCCAAAGTTATGCGGATGCCACCATAAATGAAAATTTTGACCATGAGTTGCTGCATATTTCATCGCTCTTTTAATTCTATAAATTTTAAATCGCTCCAAATAAGATAGTTTTGCAAAATAAGGTCGAAGCATCATACTCGCTTTCAACTCTATGACTCCCTTTGATGCTCTAGGAAGTGTTGTGTGATAGCCTGATAGATTCAGATAGGTATCCACCAAACGATAGAGACGTAAAAGTAATAATTTATTGGGCTTATCTCCATCACAATATGCCCAATGAGCAGGATTTCCTCGATAACTACTAATAGGAAGTTGCTCCAGCGTATCAATCGCCTGAGTATCAAGCTGATTTCTAGGAAAAACCAAAGATTTCAAACGATAGCCCCTCTCCTCTGCAACTTTAACTGCCTGTTTCATATCCACACTAAAAGCCTCTTTATTACTTAACGCTTCATAAGTAAAAAAGTGTGAATAGGTGTGTGTTCCTATCTCTTGGTTTGGTGATTTTGCAATAGCTTCAATCAGATCCAAGGAACAGTGCATTCTAGAGAACTCTTTTGACTGTTCGCTATCTAGCGTATCAAGATAGATATAGGGATCAACCTCACGATTTTTATACTCCGGAACAATACTAGGTCTGTTCTCTTTTATCTCTTTTATCTCTTTATGAAACAGAAATCCAACCGTTGCCCAAGTGGCATGAATATCATATTTTTCAAAAAGATCCAGCATCTTGGGTATCGCACTATAAACCCCCAGTAAATTTCCTTCATAGTCTTCTAGTTTACGATTTGCACGAACCCCCCAAAAGAGTTCAAAATCCAATGATATTGTAAAACTTCCTCTACTCATAATTTAACACCTTTTTATACTCCGATACAATCGTATCAACTGAAAAATCTTTTGCACGATCAAATGCTTTCTCCTCATAACTATGACGCAGTTGCTCATCACCAAGAAGCGTTCTTACTCCTTTAACCAACCCCACCACATCACCTACTCCATATAAAATACCAAATTCACTCAACTCCATACCACTCTGAAGTCGTTTGGCATGATTACTCTTTGGTGCTAAGATTTCTCGAGGTCCACTCAGACAATCGCTTGAAACAATAGCTGTTTTACAGAGCATCGACTCCAACAGAACATTGGGAAACCCCTCCACAGATGAAGAAGAGATAAAAATATCACTTTTTTTAATATATTTAAATGGGTTTTGTACCTGCCCCATAAAGTGAATGCGTTTCTCTAAACCCAGAAGTTTTGTTTGATCTTCTAGATTTTTTCTTTCACTCCCATCTCCCAAAAGAATCAACTCAATGTCCGAATCGAGTTGACTCATCGCCTCTAAAACATCTCCAAAACGCTTTAAAGGAATAAGACGACCCACCGTAATCAGGTAACGCTTATGGCTCTCAAAAGTAAACCCTTCTATTCCTTCATCTGACTCTTTTACTACCGCCTTAATATCATAAGGGTTATAAATAACACGCTCATTTTTTGTTATAAAGAAATGTTTATTAAAATCTGACTTCATCTGCTTTGATATATGAATCACCATATCGGCTCGTGGGTAGAGCTTACCAATAAGAAAAAGATTGATCTTTCCAGAAATCCCTTCCGAATAAAATCGAGAAACTACCGATCGATTGACCACCTGAATAATCTGCTTCGAACCAATAAGTCCTGAGACTAAATTCACAAAGTTTGCTCTAAAAAGATAACTGTGAACCAATTCACTCTGGTTCTCTCTTAAATACTGTTTCAATTTCCAAGCATGATAAGGTATATACAACATCTTAATAAGTCCAGATAAAGAATCGTCCATTTTTGATAAGTAGACAACCTCTACCCCTTCAGGAATAGGATAGAAGTTATTTTTGGTCAATGCCAATATTGTGATTTTATGATTTGTAGCATTAAACTCTTTGGCAAGTGTCAGCATGGCACGTTCAGCACCTCCTTCACAGAGAGAGTTAATCAAAAATACAATAGGAGTTTTTAATTTATTATCCATCATTTACTACTTAAGCGTAAAAAATATTTTCATAACGTTCGAAAATAATATCTTTAGAGTAGCGACGCTCTACCGAATCAATAACCAAAGACTTTTCAAACCCTTGATCAATCGCCTCTTCAATTCGTTTGGACAATGCAATAACATCCCTATTGCTCACAGAAAAACCATTAATCCCCTCTTCAATAATTTCGGTAATTCCCCCAGGGCAAGCAAATGCCACAACGGGTGTTCCCAAACTGTTTGATTCAAGCAGAACATTAGGAAAGCCTTCATGTTCCGAAGTCAAAATAAAAAGATCAGCCCCTTTCATATAAGGGTAAGGATTGGTCTGGTGTCCTTCAAAGGTTACACGATCTTCAAGATTCAATATCTTCATCAAATCTTTTAATCTATGCTCCTCTGCCCCAGAACCAACAATTACCAAATGGTAATTTTTAGGCAATAAAGAGAGCGTTTCCAGAAGAAGATCTTGTCGTTTTTTCTGACGAAGTGTTCCCACAGAGACAAGATTAATAACCCCTTCCTTAAAAGTATAAGCCGATTTTTCAGCACCCAACACCGCCACTCTTCCTATATCAATAGGATTGTTAATTAGTGATATTTTTGAAGCTGTTGCAGGATAATTTTCAAGTAAATCTTGCTTCATATCTTCAGATTGAGCAATGATTACATCAAAATTTTTATAGGTTTTATTATAAAGATAATCAAAAACTTTAGGAAATTTCTCTTCTTGATTCTGCAATGAAACTATATTGGTCTCCCTAGAGATCCATTTTATTTGAGGCAATAGTAGTCGCATTAATGGTATAAATGGAGCCAAGGCGATATTAAGATGTCCAATACCTGAAAAAACCCTATCTGGATTGATCTGATAAATCTTTTTTAAACATTTTGGCATACCTTTTTTAACAGAAACATCATTAAGGTCATGGATAATAATATTTTTATTGAGAAGCTCTTTTAATGTTCCTATATTTTTAAAAATAATAAGGTGAACCTCATCCTCTTTCTCTGAAAAATGGTTTAAAATATTAACCATCATTCGTTCAGCCCCACCCATCGTTAACTCATGAATAAGACCTACAAGTTTTTGACGCTTCACTATAGACTCCTCTCTTTCAAAACTTTAATTGCATAGTACGGCAAACTGTAATAGTCATAAAGTACAGTTTTCTTGCCACCAAATGATGCTTTAAACTTATCAATTCCGGCCAAAGGAGAGTCTGGATCGTTGGTATAACCACCCCAATCAAAAGTTTTAAACAATCTCTTTTTAAAATGCAACATCGTATACCAATGTAAATAGCGATTAATCCATCCTATTTTTGCCTGTTTTTGTTTATCATGTTGCTCATCATAAAGGGTACTAATTGAGTGTAAAAGACGAATAGTACCGCTCTCTTCATCCATAATATAAACCTGCATATTGGTTAACTCCTCTTCTAAATAAGCGTAGATATAAAATAGGTTCTCACCATATTTATCAATAGAACGTGCTTCAATAGAAGCTAATCCTTTTGCCTTTGCAAATGCCTTATAAAATTCAATAAAAAGGGTTTTACTCTTAAAATCTGCATGGTAAACAAAATTCTCAATTTTGCTGTGTTTCCGTATCTCATTTCGTACATTTGATTTAAAACTAGAAAATAGATCCTCTTCATCTTGCGTTAAATCGTGAGTAAGAGTATATTTTTTCTCTTTTTTAAGTCCAAAAGTATCACTATCCACCGTAGAGTCTCTATAACAATATAAATCTAGTAACGAAGCATCTTCTGTTGGAACTTTAGATGCAAACCAAGGTTCATTAAGGTGCAATCCTTTTAAGGTATAAGAAATTTTTAACATTATGCCATCCACTTTTCATGCCACAATTGAAATATCAAAATTGACCATAGTTTTTTTATACTTGTATTCTTCCCATCTAAATACTCATTACGCATTTTAATCACCTCATCCGCATTAAAATATCCCTCTTTGGTCAAGCGTTCATGGCTAAGATAGTGTAAAAAATATGTTTTTAGCTCATCTTTAAACCACTCACCAATAGGAGGGGCAAATCCCATTTTGGGACGACTCATAATCTCTTTTGGTATATATTTATGTGTAATCTCTTTTAAGATCCACTTCTGTTCTCCATCACGATACTTAAAATGCGAAGGAAGCTGTGATGCAAATTCAATAATATCTTTATCTAAAAATGGTTCACGCCCTTCCAATCCAACACTCATCGTTGCACGGTCTACTTTGGTTAAAATATTATCAACCATATAGGTTTGATAGTCTGTAGCAAGAAGTTGTGAAAGCGGATCTATGATCTCTTTCGAATCAAAATCGTATGAGGTCTCTAACTCTTGAGGAGAAAAAAGCAAAAGTTTCTCTAGCTCTCTCTGGGTAAACTGCTCTGATCGATATTTCAACATCTCAGAAGGATTGACAGCTAAGAGTAAATTTTGTACTTTCTCATAACGTGTTTCAAAATTGTATAGATAACGATGAAAAGGAATCTTATCCGCAGGGATCGAGGTCATAAGTTTAGAGATACCACTTTTTAAGCTAGAGGGGACACTCTTAAACTGTTTTTGCATTTTTAAAATTTTATTATATTCGTTGTATCCCGCAAAAATCTCATCTCCACCATCAGCACTCAAAGAGACTGTCACTTTTTCTCGTGCCAATTGACTTACCAATACCGTTGGAATAGCCGAATCATCGGCAAAAGGCTCATCATAAATTTCAGCCAATTTAGGAATAATCTCTAGTGCATCTTTATGACTACAGTAATACTCTGTATGATCAGTTCCCAAATGTTGAGCCACTGCTTTGGCGTGGGGTGATTCATCATAACCTTTTTCATTAAAGCCAATAGTAAATGTATTTATCTTCTCATCTCGATCAGACTGTAACAGCGCCGTCACCAGTGAGCTATCATAGCCTCCACTCAAAAAAACACCCACAGGAACATCAGAGATCATTCGATAATTAAAAGCTTTTTTGAGTACTGATTCTGTCTGAGTAATCGCTTCACTGTCACTCAATATCAAAGAGGGCTGTTTATAGGCATCGACAACACTCCAATAGGCTCTCTTCTCGATAATCTGACTCTTCAAATCAAGATGTAAAATATGCCCCGAGCTCAACTGTTGGGTTGAATCAAAAATAGAATAGGGTTGCAAAATATAACCATATTGCAGATAAAGAGCCAGAACATCCCGATTAATCTCTTTCTGAAAATGTGGATGCTCATGAAAACTTTTCAGCTCACTCCCAAAAAGAAACAGTCCATCTTTCCAGTACCAATAGAGTGGTTTAACCCCAGCTCTATCACGAATAAGTGTTAAACGCTCCTCTTTTTTATCAAAAATAACAATAGCAAACATCCCATTGAATTTCTCAAGAGCTTCAATCCCCCAGCAGTGATAAGCTTTTAGAATAACTTCTGTATCACTGGTTGAATGAAAGCTATATCCCAATACTTCGAGTTCACTCTTTATCGACTGAAAATTATAAACTTCTCCATTGTAAACAATATCCAAATGCTCAAAACTCATGGGTTGAATACCCTCATTAGAGAGATCTAAAATAGATAAACGCTGATGCCCTAGGCCCATCGTATACTCTTGATGCTCATGATACGCTTCACCCTTGGCATCGGGACCTCGATGATGAATCGGCTTCATCATCATTGTTAAATTCTCTTGACGACTCTTTTTTGTAAAATCACAAAAACCAACTACTCCACACATTGTCTAACCTTTCTTAAACGAATAAAATATAAATTATTTAAATAAAAATGAAATATTTTTACCAACACTTCTGCAATAGCCAATCCATAAACACCATAAAGAGGAATTAAAATCCCAATCAAAAACATGTTAACCAATAGCGTCCAAAAAGTTGACTTTGTCACGTAAACACTCTCTCCTTGGGTCACAAAACTTTGAGAGTAAAAGCCTCCTAAAGGAGCAATAATCAAAAGAAAACTCATAATTTGTAGTAGTTCTACTGTGATGTGAATATCCTCACCAGATAAAAAGAGCATAATCTCTTCTGCTGTAAAAAAGAGTATCACAGATAAAAAAAACATTCCCAGAAGAATACCCCTCAAAAGCCTATCAAAGATCTGATAATAAAGTTCTCTATTCTCAATCCATTTTTTTGAAAGATAAGGAAAAACAACTTGATTAATAATATCTCCCAAACTAACAAGTGCAGAGATCACTTTATACGCAATAGCATAATAACCCACCAAAAGATGGTTTGTAAAAACTCCTAAAACAAAAATATTGCTCGAAGAGTAGAGTGTCACGGCCAACTTGGAGAGAAAAATATGCCAGCCCATAATAAAATATCGACGCAATACATAATAAGGTTGAAAAACAAATCGAATATTAAACTTTAGATACATATAAAAGAGTGAAATGATTCCAACAATAATAAAACCAAGAGAGTTAAATAGAGGAACCAAATATGCATCATCTTTCACTTCTACAAACAATAAAATAGCCGTCAAAAAAAAGAGTTTTGCCACAATATTTAAAATAGCAATATACTTCATCTTCTCAATACCCTGAAAAAACCATATAGGAAAGAGTACCTCTCCTAGAACCATACCAAAAGTCAAAAGATAAATAAGCGCCTCTTCTCCCAAACTATCAAAGAGCCATAAACTTAGTAATAAAAGAGAGAATCCCAAGAACATTAAAATCATTTTTATAGTTATAACGGCAGAAAAAATTTCATTTATTTTTTCATTATTCTCTCTATGAATAGAGATCTCATGTGTTGCGGTTACATTAAAACCATAATCACTTAAAATCATAAAATAGGCAGAAAAAGCAGTTGCCATAGCAAGCAGACCAAAAATTTCAACACCTAGTGTATATAATAAGTAAGGAATAACTAAAAGTGGTAATAAGAAATTTAAGCCTTGGACAATGCCCAAGGCTAAAAAGTTAGATATAAGCACTTTTTTTTCTGGTTTATTA
>Ga0256824_10000227_pt1 | contig 20394 bp, 21 predicted proteins | sample CV67metaG_FD_191570 | JGI IMG/M metagenome (GOLD analysis project Ga0256824, IMG submission 191570) | Hydrothermal vent microbial communities from East Pacific Rise, Pacific Ocean - CV67 | ecosystem: Environmental > Aquatic > Marine > Hydrothermal vents | place: Pacific Ocean: East Pacific Rise...
TTGGAAAAGAGTCCTATAACTTTTCAGAAAAATAGTGAGAATCTTAGTGATAGAGGAGAAGAGGTCTTGGATGAAATATTTTTTCTAGTAGTGGGTGAAAATGATCTATTTCTTGAGATAGAAGGTCATACAGATGCGGGTGGAAATAGTGGTGTGAATCAGTGGATTAGTCAAAAACGTGCAGATAGAGTAAAAAAATATTTAATACAAAAGGGTATTCTTGCCAAAGATATTAAGGCGATTGGATTTGGAGAGGATAAATTGCTCTTTAAAGATCAACCTTACAAAAAAGAGAATAGACGTGTTGATATATATATAAAAAGGAGATAGAAAATGATAGATTTAATGATTAAGATGACATTGTGTCTGATCGTAGCTTTGGTTTTGGGATTTATAATGGGGTGGTTACTCTCTAAAATTTCTTTTAAACGAAAATCAGGAGAAGAGTTAAACAAGATAGAGAAAAGTTTAATTAAGAGTGAGGATACAGTTAAAAAATTAAAAGAGATTAATTCGCTTCAAAAAATTGTGGTTAATGAGAAGCTAGAAAAAAATTTTAGGGAACTTTCTGAATCAGAGAAGAGCTTAAATATGTCAAAGCAGTCATTGGTTCACAGAAACAGGGAATTAGAATGTTATTTAAGAGAAAAAGATAATGAAATTAAAGATCTAGAACAAGTTTTAATTAAAGCTGAAGATGTGATTGCTGATCGAAGTAGTAGGATTTTGTTGTTGGAAAAAGAGAAAGATATTAGTAATCAAGATGAAAATATTTTGATTACAAAAGATCAGTTCTCTCATATTGAAGCACAACTTTTAGTGTATCAAAATGAGATTATACAGCTTAAAAAAATGAATAAAAATATAAAGACGAAGAGTAGAAAAGAGTTGCTAAAACAAGATAATTTAGCCAAAGAAGAGGTACTAGAGTTAGACAATTCTGCGATTGTAAAGCTTTTTGGAGACACCTATAAGAAGATTATTAAGTCTTAATTTAAACTGGGTATAATTCGCCTCTAATTTCAATTATTAAGGACAAACATGTTAGAAGGTATTACTAGAGAGAGTATCGGATCAGCTTCTGCAAAGAAACTAAGAAGAGATGGTTATCTAACAGCTAACATCTATGCACATGGTGTAGAGAATATTCAAGCTGCGTTTAAAAGAGGTGATTTTACTAAAGCTGTAAGAGCAAAAGATGCGTTTACACTGGCTTTAAATGTAGATGGAAAAGATTTAAAAGTCGTAATTCAAGAGTATCAATTACACCCAGTACATGGTGATGTTTTACATGTTGACCTAAGAGTAGCTGTACCTGGGCAGGTAACAGATTATCTTGTTCCTGTGAAGACTTCAGGTACACCAAAAGGTTTAAAAAATAAAGGTGTATTACAGATTCAAAAGAAAAGAATCAAAGTAAGAGGCGCTATTGAAAATATTCCTACAAACTTTACATTAGATGTATCTGATCTTGATAGAGACGATGCACTTCTTATTAGAGATATGGAAGCACCTGCAAACTGTAGACTAATGGAACGATCAAATGTTGCTGTTGTTGGTGTAATTAAAGCGAAGTAATTATTATGTTGTTAATCGTAGGACTGGGTAATCCTGGAAAACAATACGAAAATACACGACATAATATCGGTTTTAGAGTCATTGATAAACTTATCAGTGACTCTGGAGCGAGAAATGTATCTAAAAGCTCATTTCAGGGCGAACTTTTTAAATCTTCAAATATTCTCTTCTTAAAACCTACAACATTTATGAATCTATCGGGTAACTCTGTTCAGATAGTCAAAAACTTTTTTAAAATTGAATTAGAAGATATTATTGTTATTCATGATGATATAGATCTTCCTTTTTCTGCATTACGTTTTAAAAATGGTGGTGGACATGGTGGACACAATGGGCTTCGTTCGCTTGATGCTATGATTGGAAAAGAGTATAGTCGTGTGCGTATGGGAGTGGGAAAACCACTTTATAAATCGCAGGTAGCAGATTATGTTCTGCATGATTTTTCTGAAGAGGAAGAGAAAATTTTATTGGGCTGGATTGATCATACAGCTTATGCTAGTAATGCGTTAAAATCAAAAACATTAAATGAAGTAAAGTCTCGCTATTCACTTAAATCATTTGAGGGATAGATAGATGTTTTTTAGGTATGTTGCATTTCATTATCTAAAAAATATGTTTATTATTTTGATGGGGTTAACAGGGCTTTTTACAGGTCTTGATTATCTCATGAATGCTTCTTCATTGGACTCTTTTAATATAAAAGTACTTTATACTTTTTCTAAATGGGAAGAGTCTTTAAATCTTCTTTATCCTTTGGCTATTATATTTGGGGGGATATGGACAAAAATATCTTTTATTAAACAAAATACTTTAGGTGCTTTTTATGCCCTAGGTTTAAGCCGTAAATCTTTTTTTAATCCTTTTTTAATTGTCAGTTTATTGATCTATTTCGTTTTTTTAGGACTTAATTTTACCTCTTTTGCGACTGCTCACGATACAGCAAAAAGATTAAAAAAAAGTGAGTACGGTCTTAGTCGAACTGAAGATCTTTTTTTTAAATATAATAATAGTTTTGTCTATATTGGTGCACTTTTACCCGAAAAATATAAGTTAGAAGATTTAACAATTTTTATTATGAAAGATAGAGAAGTGATCGAAACGCTTAGTGCAAAAGAGGCATGGTTTAATCTTCATGAATGGGTTGCACCAGATGTTATTCGAAAGTCTAAAGAGCTGAACAGTAGTGGAGAGTATTTAAAAGTGGAGTATTTAAAACTACTTCATACTTTAAAAGGGTATGAGCCAAAAATTTTGAAATCTATCTATGATGGAAAAGAGTTAACACTTTATGAGAGTATTATGGCGAAATCATTGCTTGAGAATCAAGGTTTAAGAACAGAAGCGTTACGTGCAGATATTTATACAAAAGTGATTACACCACTCTTTTCTATCGCTTTGTTAATGATTTTGATATTCCGTTTTCCTTTTCATGCACGTTATATGAATATGGGATCTTCTACAACTCAAGCATTGGGTGGGACACTTTTTGTATGGGGAGTTTTGTTTGCATTACAAGGGATAGGTTCAACTGGTACTGTGAGTCCAGAAATAGCTATCATCTTGCCAGTTATATTGCTCTGGGTATATGGATTTTATACATTGGCTAAATCAGATCAACATATCTAAATAGGGTAAAATTTATTATACCCTACTAAATGCTTTTTCCTGCAAAAGGCATTAATGCACTTGCCCAAGTTAGTCCACCACCAAAAGTATCAAGTAGCATCAATTCACCCTTTTTTAGACGACCAGATTCATAAATATCATTAATCGCCATAGGAATAGAAGCGGCGGAAGTATTTCCATATTTTCCAACAGTTACTACGACTTGTTCCTCTTTCATTTTTAAAGAGTCACCTACTGCTTTGATAATTCTATAGTTGGCTTGGTGTGGGATAAAGTGTGGAATATCACTAGAGTTAATTTTATTTTTTGCCAGAATATCTTTAACATCTTTGGTTAAAGTTTTGACTGCTAATTTAAAGGTCTCATTTCCTTTCATCTGGACAAAGTTTAATCCCTGTTCAATAACTTGTTGCGAAACAGGATTCACACAACCAGGGGCAGGGGTTACGAGAAAATCAGAATATGAACCATCTGCTGAAGCGTGAACATCGATAAAAGCTTCAGATTTATTTTCTGTAGCAGAGATAACCGCTGCACCTGCACCATCTCCAAAAAGAATACAAGTAGTTCTGTCGGTGTAGTCTACAATTGATGAGAATTTTTCCGCACCAATAATAAGTACATGTTTTTTCATTCCCGATTCAATAAAAGCTTTAGCTACGGAGAGTGCATAGACAAAGCCACTACATGCAGCAGATATATCAAATGCTTGAACATTTTTTATGCCCAGTTTATCAGAAATAATACAAGCTGTTGCAGGCATATTAAAATAATCAGGGGTAACGGTTGCACAGACAACTAAATCAATATCAGAGATTTCTAATCCTGCACGTTGAATGGCTATTTTAGAAGCTTTTGATGCCATATCACTTGTATATTCATCTGTTTGAGCAATACGTCTTTCAGAGATTCCCGTACGTTTTAAAATCCACTCATCGCTGGTGTCAACCATCTTTTCTAGGTCGGCATTACTTAATACTTTAGAGGGAACATAAGCTCCAATGGAATGAAATTTTGCGTACATTATCTACCTTATGCGTTGTTTTTTCTGAGTAACTCTTCTATGGCACTGTTTACCTGAGAGTCATTATATTTTATGGCTTGGAAAATAGCATTTTTAATTGCTTTTGCATTACTTTTTCCATGTGATATAATAGCACAACCTTTTACACCAAGTAAAGGTGCACCACCATATTCTGCGTAATCTACTTTCTCTTTTAACTTCTTAAATACTTTCTTCTTCATCATAAATGCTCCAATCTTTGCTGGAATCGATTTACGAATTTGTGTCTTCATCAAATCAAAAACAGTAGAAACCACACCTTCACTGGCTTTAAGAACAATATTTCCTGTATATCCATCACAGACAACAACATCTACTGAGCCATTAAAAATATCTGATCCTTCAACATTCCCTTTAAACCCAGGAACGTCATGCATGAGTTTAAATGCTTCTTTTGTGAGTGCATTTCCTTTGCTATCCTCTTCTCCATTGGAAAGAAGCCCCACACTTGGGTTGCTTAATCCAAGAAGTTTTTTTGCATAGACCTCTCCCATAACCGCAAACTCATAAAGGTTTTTTGCCGTACAGTCTGTTACTGCACCAACATCTAACAGTAGTGTTTTTGCTGATATTGATTTGTTGGGCATAATTGTTGCAAGGGCTGGTTTAGAGATACCAGGCAATCGACCAATTCTGAGTGTAGCAAGTGTCATGGTTGCACCAGAGTGTCCCGCAGAAACAACAGCATCTGCTTTGCCATCACGAACCAGCTCTACCGCTTTGTAGATTGAAGACTCTTTTCGTTTGAGTGCTTGTGTTGCTTGGTCACTCATCGACACAACATCAGATGCTTTGATAATCTCTACTTTATTAAGATAATATTGGGGAAGAAATGAGATAATTTGTTCTCTATCACCTACAAGAATAGGCAGAAATCTTTTTTCGTCAAGTGCTTGGATTACACCCTCTATAATAGGTTCGGGACCAAAGTCCCCACCCATTGCATCAATAGCAATTCTAATCATCAGAACTACTTAACTACGCTTTTGTTGTATTATATTCGCCAGTAGTCATATTCATATGGTGTGGCATTCTCCACGTACCATCTGCATCTTTTACAGGTCTTGGTAATGTCAATTTGTAGTGTGTTCTTCTTTTTGCTGCTCTTGTCTTTGAGACACGTCTTTTAGGTACTGCCATATTTAATCCTTATATTTAAAATTCTCTCTCGAATTCTTCATCATCATCTTCACACTCTTTACAGTAGTGGTAAGCATTCTTAACAGAGGATATTTCACTTTGAACAATAAATTCAAGGTCAATCATTCCATCAATAAATTCGATTATATCTAAATCATCTTCAGTCTCTATAACTTCATCACTTAATGTTAAATTAAGAGGAGAATCCATATCGTACTGATACGCATCACCACATCTATCACAGAGTAATTGAACTTGACCTTGAAGCTCTCCTTCTAGTCGAAGCCGATGATAACCACTTTTTACCAAAGTACCTTCCAGTGAAACACCCTCTACAGTGAGTTCAAAAGGTTTTGCACTTTGACCAATTTTATCAAAAACTATTTTCATAGTCTATGAACTTTATACAATCTCTCTTTGTGCAAAGAAGAAGTTAATTTCATTAACTGCATTCTCTACAGAATCAGAACCGTGAACAGCATTGGCATCAATACTCTCTGCAAAATCAGCTCTAATTGTACCTGCTTCAGCATCTTTAGGGTTTGTTGCACCCATTAAGTCTCTGTTTGTTTGCATTGCATTTTCACCTTCAAGTACTGTTACCACAACTGGACCAGAAATCATGAATTCTACAAGGTCTTTAAAGAAAGGTCTCTCTGCATGAATAGCATAAAATGCTTCAGCATCTGCTTGAGACAGTTGAATCTTTTTAGTCGCTGCGATTCTAAGATTTGCAGTTTCAAATCTAGCAAGAATTTGTCCTACTACATTTTTAGCTACTGCATCAGGTTTAATAATTGATAATGTTTGTTCCACGATTTTGCTCCATAAGCTTAGTGATTTTATGAAAAAATTCACTACTAAAGTATTTTGAGCTGAAATTATATCAGAAAGTTATTAAAAATAAGATTTTATAAAAAGAATTTTTAGAGGAGGTAATAGAGGCGTTACAAAGCATGAATTAAATTCATACTTTGTATGCAGGGTTAAGATTTAGTCTTCAACTACGTCTGAACCTACCGCACCTCTTTCTGGGTGTAGAGTTAAACCATCTTTTGGCTCATCCCAAACAATACACTCTTCTGTTGGACAAGCTTCAGCACATGCTGGAACATCGAAATGATCAACACACTCAACACACTTATCTTCGTATACGTAGTAAATCTCTTCTCCTGTTGGATTATCATCCTCATCTACGATTGCTTCTGTAGGACATTCGTCAATACAAGCTGCACAGTTGATACAAGTATCTAAAATTTTTACTGCCATTTTCTTTCCTTAATTTGATTTCCCCAAACTATAGCAAAAGTAGATTAAATAACCCTTTAATAATTAATATTAATTAAAATTATTGTAACAATAGGTAGCTTTTTATCTCATCTACCCGTTCAATTTTTTCCCATTTAAATCCAACATTCTCTCTACCAAAGTGTCCATAGGAAGCTGTTTTTTTATAGATAGGCTTTAATAGATCAAGTGCTTTAATAATTCCCGCAGGGGTCAAGTCGAAAAGTTCATTAATACAATCTTGAATTTTTGATGTTTCTATTTGGCTTGTTCCGTGGGTATCAACCATAATTGAGACAGGATTTATAATTCCAATAGCATAAGCAAGTTGCACTGTTATCCGTTCTGCTACTCCTGCTGAGACCATGTTTTTGGCAATATATCGTGCCATATATGAGGCAGATCGGTCAACTTTTGTTGGATCTTTTCCTGAAAATGCTCCACCACCATGAGGGCAAGATCCTCCATAGGTATCGACAATAATTTTTCGACCCGTTAAGCCTGCATCACCTTGTGGTCCACCAATAACAAAACGACCTGTAGGATTGATATGATAGGTAATATCTTCGTTAAAAAGCTCTTTGGGAATAACTTCAGCTAACACTTCTGTCATAACTGCATGGTGAAGGGTTTTTTGTGTGATATTGTCATCATGCTGTGTGGAGACAACAATTGTATCAATGGCCACAGGTTTCCCATCCTCATATTTGATGCTTACTTGTGCTTTTCCATCGGGACGTAGAAAGGGAATAGTTCCATTTTTTCGTACTTCTGCTAGTTTTGCTGTAATTTTGTGAGCCAATAGAATAGGTAAAGGCATTAGTTCAGGTGTCTCGTTACAAGCATAGCCAAACATGATACCTTGATCTCCTGCACCAATCTCTCCTGATACTTGGTCAACTCCTTGATTAATATCAGAACTCTGTTCTCCAATTCCATTGAGTACACCCGCACTTCTATAGTCAAATCCAAAGGATGCATTGGTGTATCCAATCTCTCGAATAACTTCTCGTGCTATCTCTTGAAGTGGTGCGTAGACTTCGGTTTTTAACTCTCCTGCAATAATACAAAAACCGTTACTGATTAATGTTTCACACGCCACACGAGCATTGGGGTCTTTTTCTATAATATAATCTAAGATTGCATCTGATATTTGGTCTGCCATCTTATCAGGATGCCCCTCTGTTACTGACTCACTGGTAAAGATATACTCTTTTGCCATCTCTGTTTCCTTTTTTTGATTTTTTTGTTTTGGGGGAGGGTAAATTTTATTTGGCGTGTAGGATCGATTTATCGAGCATGAGATTAGATAAATATTTATTTTATGGTCGGTAAACCGACCCTACGCGATATGAGGTATTTTTTATACCAAATATATCTCTTAAGATTCTATCTTTTTTGCCAACTGCTCAGGCAAAAGCCCTAAACTCTCTTCTACCAATTTTGTGTTTCCATGGGTAATAAACTCATCTTCATACTCAAAGGTGCTTAACTCTATATCCACAAGATTCTCTTTGCTCAGTAGCTCTAGAATTGCACTTCCTACACCACCGATTTTGGCACTGTCACTAAATACAAACCATTTTTTATGTTTTTGACTTAGTTCTATTAACTTCTCTCTATCCAAAGGTTTAACAAAGCGTAGATCCAAAATAGTTGGGTTTGCATTGATGAGTTTGGCGGTCTCTTCTGCACGACCAACACCATTTCCATATCCAATAAATAAGAGTTCTGAACCCTCTTTAACGACTCTTGATTTTCCCAATTCAAATGGAGTTTGATCTTCATCTTCTGATGAGAACGCACCTCTTGGGTATCTGAATGCACAAGGAGTTGGGAAATCTTTTGCAAACTCCATTGCCAATTTCATGCTATTGTTACTTGATGGAGCAAAAATTGTCATGTTGGGAATGGCTCTTAAAAATGAGATGTCAAATACACCTTGATGGGTTTCACCATCTTCTCCCACCAATCCTGCACGATCGATGGCAAAGGCAACACCCAAGTTCATTAAACATATATCGTGAATAACCTGATCGTACCCCCGTTGTAAAAAGGTAGAGTACAAAGCACAGAAAGGTTTAAAGCCCTCTTTTGCTAATGGCCCCATTGAGGTTACAGCATGCTGTTCAGCAATAGCAACATCCCAAAAACGTTGCGGGTATTTCTTGATAGCCTGACTCATTCCTGTTCCACTTGGCATAGCTGCGGTAACACCAACTACTTTTTCATCCGCTTCTGCTAAAGCTAAGAGTGTTTCTGAAAAGATAGCCGTCGAGGCTTTGGGTGCAGATTTTTTGAGAGAATTTCCAGATTGAACATCAAATGCACCAACCCCATGCCAATGCTCTTTGCTTGCACCAGCTCCTTCTGCTACCTCATAGCCTTTACCTTTGGTTGTTTGCACGTGGATAATGACAGGGCGTTGCATCTCTTTAGCTATTTTTAGAGTTTCAATTAACGAGGCAATATTGTGTCCATCAATGGGTCCAATATACTCTAATCCAAGCTCTTCAAAGAGAATACCCGGAGTGATTAAATGAAAAGACTCCTCAACCCTTTTTGCCATGTAAGTTGCACTCTCTGGGAGGGATTCTAACAGCTCTTTTGTCTTCTTTTTAAACTTCTGATAAAAAGGTGATGCCATGGTTTGCGATAGAACACGACTCAATGCTCCAATAGGAGAAGCAATACTCATTTCGTTATCATTTAAGATAATAATAGCAGGATATTTACGATCACCCAGTTCATTCATCGCTTCATAGACCATACCCGCACTCATGCTTCCATCACCAATAAGTGCCAATGGAATTCGTTCATCTTGTTCATTTTTTAGTGAGATAGCTTTTGCAATACCTGTAACCAAAGAGATCGAGGTCGAAGAGTGACCTGCCATATAGTAATCATTGTCTGACTCTTTGGGTTTTGTATAACCACTCAACCCATCAAACTGACGAAGTGTATCAAATGCGTCCCATCTGTCTGTTACCAATTTGTGTGCATAAGATTGATGAGAGACATCAAAGATAAATGGATTTTTTTTGGCATCAAAAACAGCATGCATGGCAATAATAATATCTGTCGCTCCAAGTGTTGAGCTTAAGTGACCACCATTTTTACTTACTGTATCTAAAATTTTTTGGCGTACTTGTCGAGCTATATCTTCTAGTTCTGCTATATTTTTTTCTTTTAAGTCTCCAAACTTATTCATGATAGTACCTTCCTTAATAGTGAAAAGAGTCTATCATTTTGTTCTTTAGTTCCTATAGTAATACGAACAGCATTCATTCCATAAGAGGCTAAGTTACGAATAATTACACCTTGCTTTAGGAGTTTGTCCGAAATCTCTGTAGAGTCTTTGGAGTCATCAAAGAGGTAGGTGATAAAATTGGTGTAACTCTCTATATATTTGAATCCTTGCTCTTGTGCAAAACTCTCATAGCGTTGAATCTCTTGAGTATGAAGTTCAATCGACTCTTTTACAAAGTTTTCATCTTTAGATGCTTCGATTGCACCAACCAAAGAGAGGGTTGTAATGTTGAATGGGGGTCTCATTTTATAGAGTTCTTTAATTAGTGTTTCATTGGCAATTCCATAACCCACACGCATTCCACCCAGCCCATAAGCTTTGGAGAAGGTTCCAAGGTAGATAACATTTTCAAACTCAATCAGATCATTGGGTTCAATACTATAGGCTTGATCTTTTGCGCGAGCATACTCCATATAGGCACCATCAACAACAATTAATGTCTCTTTTCCAACAGCTTCTATAATTTTTAGAACATCCTCTTTTAAAGTTGCATCACCTGTTGGGTTGTTGGGCGTACAGAGGTAGATTATTTTGGGTTTATGCTCGTTATAGGCTTGAATAAACTCATCCACTTTATGTTGATATGATGGGGTTCTTACAATCTCTGCACCCATCTGTTTGGCATAGATTTCATACATAGCAAAAGTAACTTGAGACATTAATACTTTATCGTTTGGCATTAATAAGGCACGAGATATAAACTCTAATACTTGGTCTGAACCTGCACCAATAATAATATTTTTTTCGGTTACTAAAAACTTAGAGGAGAGCGCATCTTTGAGTTCAAACATTGAATCATCTGGATATAAAAAAGCTTTATGCGCTTGATCTGCAATGGCTTGACTCACAAGAGGGCTACACCCTTTTGGATTTTCGTTTGATGCAAGTTTCACGACATCTTTAGGGTTGATTCCAAACTCTCTTACAACCAACTCTATTGGTTTTCCTGCTTCATAGGTTTTTATATTTTTTAGTGCTTCATTAAATTTCATTGTTTCTCTCTCTTTTATATATCATCATTCTCTTTTACATAAGAGCCAAGTATCTTGATTGACTCTTTGTGTCGCTCCATAATATCTACAATATGCAGATCTTCTTGGTGTCCATTAAACTCTATGAAGAAGATTGATTTTCCTTCTACAATATGTGATTTTATTTTGGTGAGGTTTACTTCACAACGTTCAAAATCATTTAAAAAGTCTACCAGAGATCCTGGTCTGTTTGGAAGATGTACCAGCATTGATGTTTTGTCATCTTTGGATTGAAGATTTTCAAAATTACTAATAATAAAAAATCGTGTTTTATTATCATCTCGATCTTCGATATTTTGAAATAGAGTAGGGAGGTTATACATTTTGGCTGCAACATCTGAACAGATCGCTGCGCTATGCTCCTCCTCCATTGCTAACTTTGCTGCTTTTGCTGTTGAATCCACAGGAATCAGCTCAACTTCATCCAATCCACAATCTTCCAAAAAGCGATGACACTGATTAAAGGCAATATCTCTTGAGTAGATCTTCTTGATGCTTTTTACAGAATCACATTTGGTTGCTAAGGTGTGATGTACTTGAATAAATACTTCAGCAATAATTTTTAAATCGTACTCTTTTAGGCAGTTAATGGTTTCACTTACAATGCCATTTGATGAGTTTTCAATTGGAATAACCCCAAATTTTGCTGTTCCTCGGCTAACTTCTCTAAAGACACCAGTAATAGAGTTAATCGAGAGATAGCTACTCATCGCTCCAAATTTACTCTCGGCGGCTTGATGGGTAAACGATGCCTCTGGACCCAAATAGGCGATAGCTTCTGGGCGTTCAAGGTTTCTGGCAACAGCAAACATCTCCAGAAAGAGGGCATCTATGGCAGTGTCTGTTAATTTACCACTATTTTGTTGCTTCAAACGGTTTAAAATAGCCTGTTCACGCTCAGGACGATAGATGGGTGCACCTGTTGTATTTTTTAGTTCGCCAACTTGATGAACATATTCCATACGTTGGTTATATAGCTTTAAAAGTTGGTCATCGATACTATCAATCTGAACACGTAACTCATCTAATGTCATGGTTTTTTCCTTTTTAATGGTAGGATGCACTTTATTAATGCACCTTATCTATCTACGACTGCCAACTGGTATCGCAACTCTCTTCTAATCTTATTTGGTCTTCAAATGTTTCACGTTCTCGAATAAGATAATCTTTTCCATCGACAATAGCTACTTCAGCAGAGCGTCCACGGGTGTTGTAGTTACTCGCCATTGTAAAACCATACGCACCTGCTGAGTGAACCACAAGAATATCGTTATGATTCATGGGTGGAAGAGGTACATTTTTTCCCAAGAAGTCTCCACTTTCACAGACAGGACCGACAACATCAGCAGGAGTTTCTTTACCCTCTTTTTGAACCGCTTCTATTTTATGGTAAGCGTTATAAAGGCTTGGGCGAATCAGATCATTCATTGCTCCATCTACAATAACAAAGCGTTTCTCTCCATTGATCTTTTCATAGAGTACTTTGGTAATAAAAATACCTGAATTTGCCATCATATATCGACCTGGTTCGCTTAATATAGTCATATCCAAACCTTTTATTTTTGATAAGATAGCTTTTGCATAATCGGCAGGTTGGATGGTTGTTTCATTATCATAAATAACACCAATTCCTCCTCCTACATCAAAGAATTTAATCTCTATTCCAATGGCATTGAGTGAGCGAACCAAATCGGCTACAATTTCACACGCTTCACTAATTGGTGCAAGTTCGGTTAATTGTGAACCTATATGAAAATGAATTCCTACAGGATTGAGATTTTCAGATTTTTTAGAGTAGATATACATACGTTTTGCAGTATCTAAACTTACTCCAAATTTATTTTCATGTAGTCCTGTGGAGATATATGGATGTGTTTTAGGATCAACATTCGGATTAACTCTAATCGAAATTCTTGCTTCGATATTAAGCTCTTTTGCAATCATCTCCACACGTTTCATCTCTGCTTCACTCTCTAGATTGATTAGCAGAATACCAAGTTCTAAAGCTTCACGAATTTCATTATCTTTTTTGCCCACGCCTGAAAAGATAATTCTATAGTTTTTTACACCCGCTTTTAATGCCCGTTTAACCTCTCCGATACTCACACAATCTGCTCCTGCTCCAAGATTCGCAAGATGTCTGATAACAGCCAAGTTAGAGTTAGATTTTACAGCATAAGCAACAAGTGACTTTTTCCCATCAAAAGCACTTTTAAGCTCTTCGTATCGTTTGCTAATAGTATTGAAATCATACAGATAAAGAGGGGTATTATATTTTTTTACCAAAGTAGTTATATCTAAACTCATAATAAATTTTTCCTAATTTTTATAATTGTCGCGATTTTATCTAAAGTTTTGTTTGTCGAGGGTTAAGGATATTTTTCTAAATATTTATAACAATCTTTATTGTTCTTATTAGTTTAATATTATTGCGTAAAATGTGAATCTCTTGTTGTATTATTCCTCTTATATAATTTAAAAAATAATATAAGGTTGCAACAATGAAAAGAGTATATGGGTTGAAAGAATCTATGAAAAAAAATGGATTTTTTATTATTGAAAATGCTTTCTCAAAAGAGAAGCTTTTGAAGATTAAAGAGAAATTAGAGTCACATTTAGAGCTGGAAGGTATTGAGAGACGATGGGGAGGTGTTAGTTGTGGTTTATCTCCTGTTGAAAATGAAAAATATTTGGATCTTTTAGAGAGTTCAAATCTTTTTGATGAGATCAATAGAGAGCTGTATGGTGCGGATAAAAAGGTTATCTCTCTGGGTGGTTTTACGCACTATAACATACCCAGTTCATGGCATACGGATGAGTATAAAGAGTACAAAGATATAGAAGCGCTTCCTTATAGAGTTGCTATCTATATGCAAGACCATCAAGAGAACAGACAAGGGTTGTGGGTTGTACCCAATTCACATAAAAGTTTTTTTATGAAAGCTCGCCTCTCATTGCTCTTTAAAAAAGATCTGTATACTAAGAGTAAACTGGGGGACTTAATTCTCTTTGATCTACGTCTTTTGCATCGTGGATGGAAGCCTTCAATCTATTATTACTTTAGTTATCTTTTCTCTTTTCTTATTCAGCATAAAAAATTAAACAGGGCTTACCGTTTCTTTTTGAAAAATAAGTATCGTCGTCAAAAAAAGGATAAAACCTCTCTCTTTATGACATTTGCTCTAGCCCAATAGAGAATTTTTTTTAAGTATTTCAATTTTTAAACAAGCCTGTTGAAAAAGTTCAAAATGCTCAATCTCTTTGGTACAGAGATCTTTATGTCGTTCATAAGAGTTAAGCACAGTTAATGCTTTACGTTTTGAATCTCTTCTATTTCTCTTGATATGTTCAAAGCAGATTGCTCCATTAATTAATCCTTTGGTTAAATTTTTGAGAGGATGATCAGCTTTTCGAAGCGGGTGCCAAGCCTCTTCCAAAGCTTCGTGAGCATCAAAAAATTTTTCTTGATTTAGTAGCTGAAGGTACGTGTTTAGGGCATTTTTTAAATTATAATTTTCATTTAACATGGCACTTATTATACATTTTTTTCCTTGCTAATATATTTTATTGATTCTTTTGATCAATAAATTTTTATAGAAATGAGTGGAAAAAGCAAGAAAGTAGCACTAGTTTGAATTAATGGACTATTCCCCATGAACTAATGAAATATTCTTATAAAAAATGATACTATTCAGACATTATTTAAAGTTATCTAACCGTATAAATAGGTACTTAAAATATGAATAATAAGAATTATTATCAAAATTTGAGGAGGAAACATGAAATTAGGTTTTTTGGTTGATCTTAATCTTTGCATGGGTTGCAAAGGGTGTGAGATTGCCTGTAAAGTTGAAAATGAAGTGCCACTTAGCTCTTGGCGTTTGCGTGTAAAATATATCGATATAGGGACATTTCCCGACACATCTCGTTCGTTTACACCATTAAGATGTAATCATTGTGAAAATGCTCCATGTGAGAGAATTTGTCCAGTATCTGCATTACATTATCTAGATAATGGTATTGTAAATGTTGACAGTTCAAGATGTATTGGTTGTGCAGGTTGTATGATGGCGTGTCCTTATGGCGCAATTTATATGGATCCAGAGTCTAACACAGCAGATAAATGTACCTATTGTGCGCATAGAATAGAGGGTGGATTGATGCCAGCATGTGTTGTCGCTTGTCCTGTTGAAGCCAATATCTTTGGAGATGTAGAAGATGAGACTTCTCATATCTCAAGATATATTATGGAGCATCGTGGTGCTGTTCAGGTAAGAAAACCTGAAAAACATACCGATCCAAAACACTATTACGTTGGTGGTGGTAATCAGACACTTAATCCTTTAGCTCATGAGAGAATTGAAGGTTATGGATTGTTTAATAATATTACCCATCTTGAGACTCTTGGAGACCCTAATCATTCGATTTTGGATAGATTCTTAACACCAATTTTTGGAAGTCATAACGATCATTTGAAAAATGAGAGTTTTGTAGATATGCCAAATGAGTCAGCTCATGATTCACATGAAGAAGAAGGAGGGCACCACTAATGGATCACGTTAGTACTATAGAAGCAACCAAAGCGATTGTGACACTTGACGTTCCACTTCCTGGAATTATCTGGGGATGGATGATTACACTAAACATGTGGGCAAAAAGTATCGGTACAGGTGTGATACTTGTGGGTGCTTTCTTGCTTTACAAACACAAAAAAGAGGAGATGCCTAACCTTCGATGGTTAATGCCATTGATCTCTTTTATTGCATTAAATGTATTCTTACTTTTTACATTGCTAGACCTACATCAGCCATTAAGAATGGTTAATATTTTCCTTCACCCACACTGGACTTCAGCAATTACTGTTGGTGCATGGATGGCTTCACTGTTTACAGGGCTTGTTACACTGATGGCTCTTATTGGTTTCTTTGATGCTCATCCTGATGTGAGAAGACATTGTGCTGTAGCTAAAGGTGTAAGAAAAATGAATGGATTGTATGAGAAAATCTTCCCATTTGTTGTATTTTTAGCACTTCCTGTTACTATGTATACTGCAATTATTATGGCACAATCGAGTGCAAGAGAGCTATGGGCTGCACCTGCTGAAGTAATTCAGATGTTACTTGCTGCATTTATGGTTGGTTCTGCATCGCTTATTCTGATTGCTGGTAACTGGTCAAAAGAGGCAAAAAGAGATTTAGCTTTAATCTTGGCACTTTCGGTAATGTTCTCATTTCTAATGTATATGGGAGAGTATTTCTTCTCTTATAAAGCAGCTGAAGTTGAAGCTACATTGGCCTACATTCATGCTGGTGGTTCATATAATCTACAGTTCTGGTCAGCAATGATTCTTGGTTATATTATTCCATTCTTTATCGCATGGGGTTCACTCAAAGAGGATAACCGAGTAATGATGAAATTTGCAGCAGTGACAACACTGATTGGTCTTTACCTTGCAAAGAGTACGTGGCTAGAGATTCCACAAATGATACCGTTAAGTTAAGGAGAATATAGATGGTTAAGAAAATGAATAACGAAAACTCTTCTTTCTTTGAAAGTAGACGAACATTCCTAAAAGGGACAACATATACAGTAGCAGGTGCTGTTGTAGCAAAAGGTGTATTTTCTACAATTATAGATACACCAGCAGTTGCCAATGAGATAGATGCTTTACCATTGGAAAATGGTACACCAAAACGTTACCCACCACATGCACAGTGGGACAGTTTTACCGAACTTGATGGTGCGGATTGGAAACGTGGTGGTACAGGTAGAAATGGTGTTGAGAGCAAAGAGAATCCAAATGGAATTAAAGCAACAGAGTATATGCTTGTTCCTACGGCTTGTTCTAACTGTGAAGCATCTTGTGGTCTAACAGCATGGGTTGATATTGGTAAATACAAAGAGACAAATGATCCTAAAGATTTGAGAGTTAGAAAATATATGGGTAACCCACTTCATGCAGGAAGTCGGGGACGTAACTGTGCAAAAGGTTACGCAGCACAATCACAAATGTATGATCCAGATAGAATACCTTTCCCATTAAAAAGAGCTCCTGGTTCTAAAAGAGGAGAAGGTAAATGGGTAAGAACATCTTGGGATGAAGCGATGTCAACCATCGGTAAAAAGATGAATGAGACGCTTAAAACTGGTGATGAGATGTCTAAAAAACTCTTTATTTATCAAGTTGGACGACCAAACGAAAATGGATTTGGACACAGAGTTCCTCACTCTATGGGTTGTGATGGTTATAACTCACACACCAACATCTGTTCAGCTGGTGCAAGACAGGGTACAATTCAGTGGTTTAATGATGATAGAAACTCTCCAGATTGGTCAAATGCCAATTTGATTTTCTTGCAATCATCTCATGCTGCTGATGCAGGTCACTACTTCCAACAAGCAGCAGGTAGAATTGCAGATGCAAGAAAACGTGGTGCAAAACTGGTTGTTATGGATCCTCGAATGTCAAACTCAGCAGGTATGGCTGACCTTTGGGTTCCTTGTTATCCTGGTACTGAAACAGCACTCTATTTATATCTTGCAAATAGAATTATTAATGAAAAAGATATTAATGGTAAGGATCTGGTTAACCATGCATGGGTTAAAAACTGGATGAACTGGGATAGACTTATGGACAACAAAGAGTATTTGGCTCTTCTTGTTGAAAAAGGTTATATCAATGCAGTTCCTGCGGATAATAGCTATGAGTCGTTTATTAAACTTATTGGTGAGATGTACTCTCCTTACACACTTGATTTCGTTGTTAAAGAGTGTCGAATTGAAGCTAGAATTGTTGAAAAACTCTACGATATGTTTATTGATGCAGGCGAAAGAATTGCAACATATATCTGGAGAGCAGGACCAATTGCACACCGTGGTGGTTGGATGATTGCAAGAGCTGGTTTCCTACCATTTGCACTTCGTGGAGCAATGGCAGGAGATAAAGGTGGTGTAGGTATGCACCACTGGCATGTAATTTCTGTTAACGGTAAAGGTAACAAGGCAACTGTTTCAGGTAAAAAACCTGCAAAAGTTGATGTTTGGAATGAGCTTGTATGGCCACCTGAGTATCCTCTGAGTTCTTATGAGATGAGTCATATCTTACCTCACCTTCTTCTTGATGATGAGTGGAGAGCAAAATGGAAAGCAAAAGGGCTTAACATTCCAGAAAAAATTGCTATCTATGCACCAAGAATGTACAACCCAGTTTGGATTAATCCAGATGGATTTAGATGGATAGAGGCGCTTAAGCGTGAAGACAAAGTTGAACTATCATTTAACTTATCTCCAACATGGTCAGAGACCAACTGGTATTGTGATTATGTACTTCCTGTAGGACTTGCAGGAGAGCGTCATGATCAACACTCTGAAGCAACACAACCAAGTAGATGGTTATCGTTTAGACAACCAGCACTTAGAGTTGCATTAGAAAAAATGGGATGGAAAGCTAAAAATCCAAACAGAGCAACACTTGAGGCTCACATGGCTTCAGGGCTTGGAGAAGTTTGGGAAGAGGTTGAGTTCTGGTCAAGTATCATGGTAGAACATGTTGACCCTGATGGAAGTTTGGGTGTACGAGATCACTGGGCTTCAAAAGAGGATCCAACAAGAGCCGTAACCATTCCAGAGTGGTATCAAGCAGCGTTTGATAATCTACCAAACCTTCGAACAGCAGCGAAGAAAAAATTCCCTAACTCTAAGTATCCAAACTATGAGCTTATGAGAGATATGGGTACATGGCTAGAAGAGGATAACATCTACAAACCACAAGAGCGTGAGCTTAAAAAAGTGGGTGATACTTATCATGCACATGGTCATGAATACAATGAGCGAGATGTAACCAAAGATGAGTATGGAACACTACTTGTAGATGGTGAGCATGGTGAAAAACATGCAATTGGTGTAGAAATTGATGGAGAGATCAAACAAGGTTTCCATACACTAAGTAAAAAAGCTGAGTTCTTCTCGGAGTGGTTTGCAGAGTGGAAATGGCCTGAATACGCTGTGCCAATCTATCCAACAACAAAAGAGCAGAGAGAAAAAATGGTGCATATTGTAACTCAAGTACACCACGACTTTATGGAAAAAGAGAACGAGTTCGCGTTGAATACTGTATTTAGATTACCATACAATATTCACACACGTTCAGTAAACTCTAAACACCTTATGGAGATTTCTCAAAACCATAACCCAGTTTGGATTAATACAGACGATGCAAAGCGTTTGAATATCAAGCAGGGTGACGCAATCAAAGTGACGATTTCTGATACGGTTTCAGGTCTAGAGTCGGGTTACTTCATTGCAATGGCTGTTCCAACTGAAGCAACAATGCCAGGTGTATTGGCAAACTCTCACCACGCAGGTAGATGGAAACTTAAAAATGCAGTAGAGATTCCAGGATTTAGCCATAAACTAGGTGTTATGGGTCTTGGAGCTCCACTATATGAGATGACCATGGATGGTAAAATCGGTACACTTAAACCAAAACAGGGTCTTGATGAAGGTATGCAAGATCGTCACGACACTTGGCAGTTTAAAGAGTACAACAAAGACCTTGACAATATCTGGTGGGATGGACTAAGTGGTTCATGGCAAAATGCCGTTGCACCTTCGCATCCAGACCCAATTGCAGGTAACCACGCATGGCACCAAAAAGTTAGTATAGAACTAGCAAGTCCAAGCGACCAAATTGGAGACATCTGGGTAAACTACGAAAACAACATGAAAGTTTACCAAGCATGGAGAGACAAACTAACACGTCCTCTAAACTCTTCTGATACACTAAGAAGACCAAAACACATTAAGAGACCAGCAGTGCCTCTTTCTCATAAAGCTTACTCTGTTAAAATTACAGACTAAGGTTTAACCCCCGTAGGGTGCGTTTTCAACGCACCTTATATATTTATATAACTACCCATCCCAAAAAACTCTTTTCTAATAATTAAATATGAATCCTGTAGGTTCGATTTTATCGAACAGGATATTTTTTAATGTTTAATGTTTTTTGTTCGATGAAATCGAACCTACGAGTTTTGCTATTTTTCTTCTATTCATCATTTTTTATTCTCATTCTCACACAACATAGATGCAAAAAACATAGAAAAAGTAAAATTAATATCAATATGCTATTATTTCAATATAAAAACGATAGCGAAAGGATATTGTAGTGATACAAACATTAAAAAAGATACCAATGAATCATAAAAAACAGATTGGAGTTAGACTTAGACCAGAGTTAATAGAGATATTGAATATATATGTAAAAAAAGCAAACGACAAAGGTATATTTATAAGTAAAAATGATGTTATGGAGAGTTTAGTTTATTCATTAAAAAAAGAGTTGGAAGATGAAAACTAAT
>Ga0256824_10000228_pt1 | contig 20309 bp, 25 predicted proteins | sample CV67metaG_FD_191570 | JGI IMG/M metagenome (GOLD analysis project Ga0256824, IMG submission 191570) | Hydrothermal vent microbial communities from East Pacific Rise, Pacific Ocean - CV67 | ecosystem: Environmental > Aquatic > Marine > Hydrothermal vents | place: Pacific Ocean: East Pacific Rise...
CATTTAAAGAGAGTTCACAAAAAACGATTAAGTCACTTGTCTCTTGAACTTCTTCTATGGTTTGTATAATATCAGCTAAATTAGAACGACTAAGTTTAGGAGATGTTTGCGCTAATGTAACTCTCATACTAAGAGCAGATTTCTGCTTTTACTTTTTCTAAAGAAGCCATATCAGAGATATTAAGTGTTTTCAGCTCTTTAGCTATTCTTCTATTTAGACCCTTAAGAGTGATACCATTACCAAACTCAATAGCCATATCAAGTTCTGGTGCAACAGCTAAAATAGACTGCTTGTATTTTACTGGTTTAACTAGTTGGTCCTTAAGAAGTGAAACAGCTTCTGCCTTTGAAGAGTACTTCTGTGTAGTAACATTAGAGACTACAGGAGCAGAAAAGTCATCACAAACCATCTTTTCCATTAACTCAGCAAGTGGAGCTTGAGCAGGAGCTAAAATCTCACAGTGAGATGCAACTGACATATCTAAAAGAAGTGCTCGTTTTGCACCAGCATCTTTGAAAGTCTGCTCTAGTGAAACTAAGTCAGACTTCATACCAGCTACAACTAACTGACCATCTTGGTTATAGTTAGCAGGCCATACTTTTTTGCCCTCAGCTTGAGCATCTGCACAAACTTTTTCAACACTTGCATCATCAAGACCTACAAGAACCATCATTCCCGCTTCAACAGAGTCACAAGCTGACTGCATAAATGCACCACGATTGTGAACTAACTCAACAGCATCGACATAGTCTATAGCACCAGATGCACATAGAGCTGAGAACTCTCCAAGAGAGTGCCCTAAGAAAAGTTCAGCTTTGATATCTGGACAAGCATCAGTAAAAAGTTTGTAAGCTATCATCTGCACTAGTAAAATTGCAGGTTGAGTATAGGCAGTTTGCCCTAGTTTAGCATTCTCTTCAAATATTAACTCTTTAAAATCAACACCAATTCTCTCTCCAGCCTTAGCGAACATTTCACGTGCTACTTCACTGTTTTCATAAAAATCTTTTCCCATTCCTACTGCTTGAGAACCTTGACCTGCGAATATCATTGCTATTTTTGACATATATTTTCCTTTGCTTAAACTCACTCTTTAGCCAAAGGCTATGAGTAGAGTTTTAGTACTTCTTATAAGAAGCTTCCTAAACCCCGTAGGGAAACTTACAAATAATCCTTGTTGTCTGCTATTTTTTTTCTTAATGTGTTTCTATTTAATCCAAGTTTGTCAGAAAGTTGGAGTTGTGACTTGTACTTACTTAGCCCTGCTTTTATTAAAGGAGCTTCATAAAGATACAGAAAATTTCTATAGTCACTATTTGAACCGAGTCTGCTACAAAGGAAGTTTTGCACTATCTCCATCAACTCAACATCTTTAATATCTTGTAAGAGATAGTTTATCATAACTTGTCTTCTTAATGAATTTGAGTTTAAAGAAATATCAGGCTCAAATCCCGCTACATCAAACTCTTCATCTCCACCAAACAATTCTGCTGCTTCTTTTACAAAACTTTTAACAAGAAGTTCAACATCTTCTTTTCTCTCTTTTAAGGGAGGAATATCTAGTTTAATATTAAATAACTCATCACTAAACTCATTACTAAAAGATTGTTTTGAAGTTGCGATTACACGAACACTATTTGTTTTGATAGTCTCAATAAGTCGTTGTATATTTGGGGAGGTGTCGATATTTAATATAATGATTTCACTACAAGATTCTAAACTTACAAGTAGTTCATCAAAATCAGATGCATCTACAATAGATGCATCCGGAAGTATAAAAGAAGCTAAGCTCTCTTTACCAACACCAGTTTCACCCATTATAAGGGCATTAACACTGAGTGTTTTTAAGAGACTTGCTGTTTTCTTAGCTTGATAAGAAGCTTCAGAAGCGGTTATGAAACTAGTGACACCCACAACCTGTGCCACAGCTTTCGCCTTCTTCTTGTTTATTTTCAGCTGGAACACCTGTCATAGCTTCTTCAGCAGATGCTTCACGAATGTTGTTGATAGATACTGAGAACATTAACTCTTTTCCTGCTAGAGGATGATTAAAGTCGATAGTAATAGTATCTCCACCAATCTCTTTAACAGTAACCTGTGTAGTTCCACCATCTTCAGCTTGACCATAAAGAGTCATACCTAGCTCTAAATCAATTCCTGCGAATTGATCAGCTGGAACTTCTTGAGTTGCTTCAGCATTGTACTCACCGTAAGCGTCTTCTGGTTTAACAAGTACATCAGCTTTTTCGCCAATTGCCATGTTAACAATTCCGTTTTCTAAACCTGGAATAATTTGACCTTTTCCAAACATAAATACTAGTGGAGCTCCACCTACATTTGTGTCAACTACTTTATCTCCGTCACGTACTTCATACTCTAATGATACTATCTGATTTGCTTCTATTGCCATTTTAATTTCCTTTAATTTATTTCGCGATTTTAACATAATAATATAAACTACTACTTAATGTGTTTCGCTGCCGATTCTGCTTCACTTGACTCTGGATATTTTGATACTACTGCTCTATAAAAAGCTTGAGCATGTGCCTTATCTCCAGTTTTGTCCATACTTATTGCACTATTTAACATTAACTTAGGCATATATGGCGCCTTTGAGTACAAAGATGAACTCTTTTTATAATAAGACAGAGCATTTGAATAATTCTTTCTTCTAAAATTCATATCCCCTATCATATAGTGTGCATATGCTGGTTTATAGTTTTTCTTTATAAGATACTCATAGTTTTCTATCGCATTTGTGTAGTACTTTTTATCATAAAAAGCCTTAGCTGCGGTAGCTACTTGTGCACTTGTTTTTGATGTAAACTTAGGTTTAGATACTTTTTTCGTACCACCCTTAAGCTCTTTAGCCATAAGTGATTTAAACTCATTTACATCTTTTACTAGAGAGTTAAATTCTTCTTTTGATACATACTGAGTATTTATTGTATCTATTAGAGTACTCATTTGAGTCACTAAAACTTTTAGTTTTTCAATGTCTTGAGCATTTGTCTGAACTATATCACCTAATCTTTTATCATATTCATCTGCATTCTTAGAATTTAGTGAGCGTTGTTCAGACTGTTTATTAATATTTATTTTATTGTTATGAGCTTTTCTACTTAAACTTTCTATAACACTTTGCAATCCATCTAATCTTTCTCTTAAAGAGTCTAGTTCATTTGCCTGATTATTACTTTTTACAGAAACTTTATGTAGTTTATGTTTTGTATCTAAAATGACTTTTTCGTTTGATGTGAGTCCGTAAGGCTTTGAACTATTAAGATTACCAGCACCAAACGCAGAAGGTTCGGCACTAAATAAGAAGATTGGAAGTGCAGAACAAAGTAGAACTACTTTAATACTGCCTTTCATTATTTTATAAACTTATGGAAGAAGTTTAAAGTCTACACGACGGTTTTTAGACCAGCACTCTTGAGTTTTATCAGTACATACTGGGTTAGATTCACCATAACTTACCATAGAGATACGTGAAGCATCAATACCTTCAGAAACTAAAGCTTGTTTTACTGCACTTGAACGCTTAAGACCAAGTGCGAAGTTGTACTCATCACTTCCCCACTCATCACAGTTACCTTCTAGTTTAACACTGTACTCACTAGCAGCATTTTTTCCTAGCTCTGCAGCAGTTGCGATATTTGCTTTTGTATCAGCATCGATGTCAAATTTATCAAATCCAAAATAAACTGAAGTTAATTGAGACTCGATATCTGCAAGAGTAGCTTGTGCATTTGAAGAAGAATTAACCATACTATCTTCTGCAACAACTGTTTCAGTTTCAACAGCTTTAACTTCTTGTGCTTGCGCTGAAGATGTTTGAGCTTGATTGTCTACTGCTGGTTCTTTATCACTACAACCACTAAAAACTAATAGTGCTGCAACAACACTTGAAATAACTATACTTTTCATATTTATACCCTCGATTTTTAAAATTAAATTATTATACCAAAAAATAACTAATATGTACTGATTACCAATCCATTGCCTGTAATTTTCCATACTTAAGAGGAAAAAGATAATTTTTATTATGGTTTAATCTAATGATTCCAATTGAACTCTGTCCCTTGTAGTTCTTAATAAAAAGAATCGCATCTCCATCTTTTGAAAAACGTGGGAACTCATTAACACCTGTTGCTGTTAGTCTTCTAATGAAGTCAGTTTTAGTTGAAATCAGGTGTAAATTAAATGTATTTTTACTAAATGCATTTGAGCTTTCTCTAGCCTTATACACAATGTACTCACCTCTAGCACTACAAGCAGAGTTGCTTCTTCCGTAGTAAACCATCTGCTCTATCTCGTTTGTATCAAGTCTTTTAGAAAAAACATTTGGATAACCAAGTCTTGATGAGATAAAAACAATCTTATTCTTATTCATAAACTGTGCGTTTACATCAATACCACCAAACCTAGTCTCACGTTTGTATTTTTTTGTGTCAACATTATATGTATAAATATCAGGCTGACCATTGCGTGCCATAGTTAAAAGAAGTTTCTTTGAGTCACTACTTACATCAGAACATATCATCATTCCATCAGAAGAGATAATACTCTTTATCTTAGAAGTTTTTATATCTAAGTGCTTTAGTGTTGGTTTTTTACCATCTAAAGAGCTGTAATAAAAAGCATTTTGTGCATTGTTAGCCCACTTAGGAAAGACATTAAACCCACCTTTAAGAATGGTATGCTGGTATGCAAGAGTGTAGTCAGCTATAACAATCTCTGTTCTTTTAGGAGCAACAATACGAGAAAAAATTACCTTGCGTTTCATCCAAGCAACAGAAGGCTCTCCCATAAAGTCATTAATATCATAAGCCATTGCATGAGAAACAAACATATAGATATCTTTTCTACTAACCTTATAGTTTTTAGAAAACACTTCATTTGAGTCATTCATAAGTTTCATAACAATATTAAGAGCACCATTGTCATCTTCAAACATTTTATATCTAAGTACATAGTGCTTATCTTTGTTTTCTACTAAGACTGTTGTGTCATTGTAGTGTGTGCTTCTATGATGTCTATCTACATTAAACAGTGAGATAACATTAAGATCAGCTACTATAGACTTAAAAAATCTCAACTTAAAAGTATCATCATAACTTATTGAAGCATCTTCTACTGCTAAAGATGGCAGTGAATCTACTTTTTTAATCACCTCAATGGTTGCATCATTTGCAAACATAAGTCCTACTAACATTAATAATGAAAATATAATTTTCATATCTACTCCTTCGATATTAATATAACGATTGTTCTACTCGATTTTTTCTGTGGATTTACTGGAAAAATCACACTTTTTACTCTACTGTATATCTTGTCAACTTCTGCGTTTAAGGCTGCGTTTGCTGAGTATGTCAAAACACGGAAATCAAGTACTTTTCCATAAGCACTCAACTCTATAACTGTTTTGACACTATTTCCTTCTGTGTTTTGAGGAACTACAAAATACTTATAAACTAAGGCTTGAATTTTAGCTAAATATTCATTAACCTCATTCGCAGTAGAGGCAGCATCACTACTCTCATTTGTTTTTATATTTTCAAAATCTTTTGCTGAATCTGAGAGGGATTTAATATCATTCTTTTCACTCTGTTTTATCTGTTTTTGTATCTTCATTAAACGTTTTGAATTATCTTTTTTGGGTTTAACTTTTTTGGGCTTAATCTTCTTAGTCCATACATCACTAAAAAGATCATTTACATCTATGTTTTCATCTGGAGTTTGCACTTCGCTTGGAGTTGGTGCAGAAGATGAACTTTTTTTACTTACTGGTGTTGAGACTTTAGGTACTACAAGCGAGATGGAAATAAAGTCATCTTTTTTTAAACCATAGCTATTTAACTTTGGTGAAGTAAACATCATAGTTATAAATAGTGCTATAAAAAAAGCAAAAAGAGAGAGAGATATTAAACCACTAAGATAAAAATAATTGTTATTGTTACCCATTTGTAGCGAGTGATACTTCCGAAAAACCAGCCTGTTTTACAGCGGCTAGTATGGACATCACAACTCCATAATCAAGAGTAGTATCAGCACTAATTAGGACAGTTGCTTTTTTGTCTAATTTTATTGCATACATTGCAAAGTTATCCATAAAAGCATTGAGTTGGTAATTATCTTTATTTATCTTTACATTTTGTTCTTTATCTATAGTGATATGAACTGGAGGAATTTTCGAAAGCTGTTTAGTTGTTGAACCTTGAGGTAGTTTAATACTCTCTTCGTAGATAATATTTGGTGCGATAACCATTAAAATTGCGAGTAATACAAGCATAACATCAACAAGAGGAGTAATATTTAACTCTGGTTTATCATCCCAATCGTATATCATAACTTATGCCTTGCGAGCTAGTATTGCATCACTTTGCATCTGAATATAAGAGATAAGCTCAAAAGATCTTCTTTTAAGTACCTGATGATAAGTATATGCAAATATTGCAACAAAGATACCAGCAGCAGTCGCGATAAGTGCATCAGATACACCACTCGCAATTACTGACATACTTCCAGTTGTTTGACCAATATGAGTAAATGTATCAAGGATAGAAACAACTGTACCAAAAAGACCAATAAAGGGAGTTGTAGAGGCAAAAATCGATAAAAGGGAAAGTCCCTTTGTCGCCTCTTTAGTTGCAGCGAGCATAGCAAGTGCTAAAACTTCTTTTGAAATAACATTAGATGTTTTTATAAAATTATTTAAAAATGAGTTGTCGTTTACAGAGGTAGCACCCATAAGAAGAGCTTCAAGTGAAGTACTCTCCTTATTTAGCCAAGTATTAATAGAAAGATATCTGTAAAAAAATGTCCAATTAAGAACTATAAAGTAGACTGACAAAAGAGCCAATACACCTATCGTTACTGGATGACTTTTAAGATAAAAATCTATTAAATTATTAATCATAAATTATATTAATTTTTGAGCTGCTGTTTCAAGTCTAGCAGAAACAGATGCAATAGCCGAACTTGCATCAGCGATATCAGCGATAAGAGCTTTAGCTTCATCAAGAGCATTCGCTATTTCAGATTCAGTATTACCACGGATAGCAGTAGCACCTTCAACTAAAATAATAACCTTACCTTCATCAACTTGAACAACGCCCCAGTTAATAACGATAGATTCCACTGATTTATCTTCTTTTTCTACATCTACAACACCTGTTTCTAACAGAGTTGTTAAAGATGAGTGTCCAGCAAGGACTCCAAATTCACCCTCTTCACCAGGAAGAATAACACTAATAACGTCTCCACTAAAGATTTCGCCATTAGGAGTTAGAATTTCAAGTTTAAACATATCCATTATAGTCCTTTACTAAGCATAAAGCTTATTTGTTTTTTGCTTCTTTAGCAATAGCTTCTTCCATGTTACCAACCATGTAGAATGAGTTTTCAGTCATATTGTCAAACTCACCGTTTAAGATGCCTTTGAAACCAGCAATTGTGTCTTCAAGTTTAACATATTTACCAGGAGCACCTGTAAATACTTCAGCAACGAAGAAAGGCTGAGAAAGAAATTTCTCAATTTTACGAGCACGTTCAACAACATTTTTGTCCTCTTCAGAAAGCTCATCCATACCAAGAATCGCAATGATATCTTGAAGGTCTTTATACTTTTGAAGTGTAGTTTGTACTCCACGTGCTACTGCATAATGCTCTTCACCAACAATTTGTGGATCAAGTAATCTTGAAGTTGAATCAAGAGGATCAACTGCAGGATAAATACCTTTTTCAGCAATTTTACGGTTAAGAACTGTAGTTGCATCTAAGTGAGCAAAAACAGAAGCTGGAGCCGGGTCAGTTAAATCATCTGCTGGTACATATACCGCTTGAACAGAAGTAATTGAACCATTTTTAGTTGATGTAATTCTATCTTGTAAAGCACCCATTTCACGAGCAAGAGTTGGTTGGTAACCAACAGCTGATGGAATACGACCAAGAAGAGCTGACATTTCAGAACCTGATTGAGCAAAACGGAAGATATTGTCAATGAACATAAGAACATCAAGACCTTTCTCATCACGGAAGTACTCAGCCATAGTAATACCTGTAAGTGCGATACGGTTACGTGCACCTGGAGGCTCTGACATTTGACCGTAGCACAGTGCAACTTTGTCAAGTACGTTTGAATCTTTCATTTCGTAGTAAAGGTCATTTCCTTCACGAGTTCTTTCACCTACACCAGCGAAAACAGATAAACCGTCATGACCGTGTGCAACATTGTGAATTAGCTCCATGATGATAACTGTTTTACCAACACCAGCACCACCAAATAGTCCAACTTTACCACCCTTAGAGTAAGGAGCAAGTAAATCAACAACTTTGATACCTGTTTCAAACATTTCAGTAGTAGTTGACTGATCAACTAGTGGTGGAGGAGCACGGTGAATTGACCATGTCTCAGCATCTGTAACTTGATCACCACCATCGATAGTTTCACCAATTACATTAAAGATACGACCAAGTACTTTATCTCCAACTGGAACCTTAATAGGAGCACCAGTTGCAGTAGCAGCTAAACCACGTACTAAACCTTCACTCATATCCATTGCAATCGTTCTTACACGTCCGTCACCTAAGTGAGCTGCAACTTCTAATACTAGACGGTGTTCAGTACCTTCTAGACTAACTTTAACTTCAATTGCTTCGTTGATTGTTGGAAGGTATCCATCAAAATCAACATCAACAACTGGGCCCATAACTTGGCTAATTTTTCCAATCATATTATTATTCTCCATTATTTCATAGACTCCACACCACTGATAATCTCTATCAGTTCTGTAGTAATTGCAGCTTGACGTGCTTTGTTAAACTGTACGTTAAGTGACTTAACCATGTCTTTTGCATTATTAGTAGCTGTATCCATCGCCTGCATTCTAGCAGAGTGTTCAGCAGCAACTGAATCAATAAGTGCATAGTACATGTTGTAACTAACATATTTACTAACTAAGGTATCAAGCATCTCTTCTTCATCTTGAGCTTCAACTTCTAACATTGAACTATTTTGAGCATCTTTACATTCAAAAGCACTAGTATCAACAGGTAAAACTTTGTTAACATGTAGTTCTTGAACTAACATATTTTTATACCCATTATATACTATGTGAAGAGCATCGATTTTCTCATCTTTATAGTCCATAATTGAACTTGCTATAAACTCATCAGATCTTGCTTTATCTGGTTTTGAACTTAAATCTATAACAGCGTCAAATAACTCAACTTCGTTATATTTAAAAAATTCTACACCTTTTTTACCGATTCCACGTAAACGTACTTTTACATTTTGTTCTTTATACTCTTTTAAAAGTTTTTTAACAGCTTTAATAGTTTGAATATTAAAACCACCACAAAGACCTTTATCCGCAGTTACAAAAACAATGTCAACCATTTTTGGGTTTTCGATTTCGTTAAAACAACGATTTTCGATTCCACCAATCTTGCTACATTTAATACGTCCCGCTATTTCGGCAATTACCTGATTCATCTTTTGAGCATAAAGACGTGAGCGTTTTGCAAGCTCTTCTGCACGACGAAGTTTTGCAGTAGATACAAGCTTCATCGCACGAGTCGTCTTCTGAGTGTTTGAAACACTCTTTATCTGTCTTTGAATATCTTTCAAGTTTGCCATAAAGTATCCCTTAGTTAGCTACAAAGCTAGCTTTGAACTCTTCAAGTGCTTTCATAAGTAATGCTTTTGTATCATCATCAACTTTTGAAGTACTTCTAATGTTTTCAAAAATTTGAGGATAAGATGCTTCTAAGAATGGATACATTTCAGCTTCAAAACGAACAACATTTGAAGCATCCATATCATCTAAGAAACCTGCGTTTCCTGCGAATATGATTGCAACTTGTTTTTCAGCAGCAAGAGGAGAGAAAGGACCTTGTTTAAGAACCTCTACCATTCTTTGACCACGCTCTAATTGGTTACGAGATGTTTCATCTAAATCAGAAGCGAACTGAGCAAATGCTTGAAGTTCACGATACTGAGCTAGGTCTAGTCTTAAAGTACCAGCAACTTGCTTAGTAGCTTTAATCTGAGCAGCACCACCAACACGAGAAACTGAAAGACCAACATTAATTGCTGGACGAACACCCGAGTTGAATAGATCTGTTTCTAAGAAGATTTGACCATCAGTAATTGAAATAACATTTGTTGGAATATATGCCGCAACATCACCAGCTTGTGTTTCAATAATAGGAAGAGCAGTTAAAGAACCAGCACCTTTCTCATCTGACATTTTTGCAGCACGCTCAAGTAAACGAGAGTGAACATAGAAAACATCACCAGGATAAGCTTCACGACCCGGAGGACGACGAAGGATAAGTGACATTTCACGGTATGCAACTGCATGCTTAGATAAATCATCATAAACAATTAGACCATGTCTTGCGCTATCACGGAAATATTCTCCCATAGTAACACCAGTATATGGAGCTAAAAATTGTAGTGCAGCAGCTTCAGCAGCAGTTGAAGATACGATAATTGTATACTCCATAGCACCATGCTCTTCTAAACGACGAACAATTTGTGCTACTGTTGATTCTTTTTGACCGATTGCTACATAAATACAAACAACGCCATTACCCTTTTGGTTAATGATTGCATCGATTGCTACTGTAGTTTTACCAGTCTGTCTGTCACCAATGATAAGCTCACGTTGACCACGACCAATTGGAACTAGAGCATCAATAGCTTTAATACCAGTTGATAAAGGCTCATGAACTGATTTTCTATCCATGATTCCAGGTGCTTTTTCTTCTACGAAACGAGTTTCAGTAGTTTCAATTGGACCTTTACCATCGATTGGCTCACCAAGTGCATTTACAACACGACCAAGAAGTGCATCACCAACTGGAACACGTAAAAGTCTTCCAAGACGCTTAACACTCATACCCTCACGAAGCTCAGTACCAGGGCCAAGTATAACAACACCTACTGCACTCTCTTCAAGGTTCATTACTAAACCTTGTGTTCCGTCTTCGAACTCTACCATTTCACCAGCCATAACATTGCTAAGTCCGTAAACTTGTGCAACACCATCAGCATAAGAAACGATCTTACCTGTTTCATTAATATCAACACTTATCTCAAAGTTGTCGATACGTTCTTTAATTATTGAGCTGATTTCATCAGCTTGAATTTTTGCTACCACTATTGTTCTCCTCTTATGAAGTTAAATTGCTTTAATTATATGTTCTATAATTTGACTATCGATTCTATCTTTAGAGAAATTAATCTCAATTCCAAGGCCTTCTACTTCTACTTTGATTCCATTAAAGTCATTCTTAACAAATGTTAATGAAATTGTAGAATCAAACTTCTTGCTTAAACCATCACTTAGTTCAGTGATTACTTTAGCATCGATATCACTATCGCTACAGATAACACCATCATAAGTTTTAGTTGAGTTTGCAATATCTTTTTGTAATTCTTTTGCCATAGCAGGAATTATATTGATACGTTTATTTTCAACTAAAAGTTTAATTAAATTGTTCACCTTATCAGACTTAGCAGGTTTTACTGCATCTAACAAGATATCTGATTTAGAATCAGCAGCAACATTAGGGTTTCCAATAATGCTAACAAATTTTTCATCTTTAAATGATTCAGCTAATACAGAAAAAACATCTGCTGTATTTTGCATAGTTGCTAAGTCAGAATCAGATTTAAGAGCTTTTATATATCTCTTTGCGATTAATTCTTCCATTATGCAACCTTTTTCAAAATAACTGCAGCCATTGCTTCTTTATCAAAACTCGCTGAACTTTGACTTAGTGTTTCTTTAAGAATATCTTCTACAACACTACGAACCATTTTTCTCTGCTCAAACTCTCTTAAAGAAGAGTTTTGCTTCACTAATGCCTCTAACTCAACATCACACTGAGTCATTATGTTGTCATTAATGATTTTATTCTCTTTCTTTGAAGACACAACTAATTCTTCTGCAAACTTTTCAGCAGCAGAAACATTAGCTAATGCTTCTTTATTTAGAGCAACTAATTCGTTAAGTCTGTCTTGAACCTTTTTCAATTCATCAGCAATTGCTTGACTTCTTGCAGCGAAATAGTTTTTCGCAGGTTCTCCAACTAGATACCAAACAAGCCCAGCAAATAGTAAGAAGTTAACTGTACGTTGTACAATATCAGTCTCACCATGCCCAGCTTCAGATGCAAATGCATAAGTTGATATCATTAGCATTAATACTAAAATTCTACTCACATTACACCCTTTATATTTGATTAAACTTAGCTTCTACAGCTTGTTTAAATACTGGAACTTGTGACATTAAGTCAGAAGTCAACTCTTGCTTAGAATTAGCAAGTGATTGCTCAAACTCTAAATATTCACTTGCAAGTTCAGCACGTTTTGCCTCTAACTTACTGTCTGCTAATTCTTTAGCATCCGCGATAACTTTTTCTCTTAGGGCCGCAGCTTCCAGTTTGGCATCATTTTTTATTAGTTCAGCTTTTGCATTCAAGTCATGAATTTCTTTATCATTAGAATTGATTTTGTCAAATTCTTTTTTGATATCTTCATCACGTTGATTCATAAAGCTAAATAATGGATTATAAAGCCAACTGTTCAGAACGGCTATAAGCGAAATAAATACGACAAATGTAATCAAAAGTAGTATTGGGTTTATATCTAACATAGCACCTCCTAAAAGTTGCGAGATTATACTATGTTAAAATTGAAAGGATAGTTAAATGAAGTGAGAAATTTTAAAATTCGAAATTTAGTCCGCTAAATGTGACAAAAAGTCTTCTATTTTTTCTTGAGAATCGAACTCTAATGTAACTCTATTTTTTGAAGTTTTTATACTAACACCAAGTTTGTCAAACTTTTGTTTAAAATTATCAAAATTATAAGAAGAGACAAGTGGTTTTGTTTTTTTGATAGGAGATGGATTTTTCATACTCTTTATCATAACTTCCACTTCACGTACACTTAGTTTCTGTCCGATTATAGAGTTCACTATCAGTTGTTGCTGTTTATCATCTAAACCAACAAGCACTTTTGCATGACCAGCACTGATTTTCTTCTCTAAAAGAGCCTTCTGCGTTTTTGCAGAAAGTTGAAGTAAACGCAGAGTATTTGTAATATGTGTTCTACTCTTATGAATCATCACAGAGAGTTCTTCATGTGTCATATCATGAAGTTTAAGTAGTTCAGAGTAAGCCTGTGCTAATTCTACTGCGTTTAACTCTTCACGTTGTATATTTTCGATAAGTGCAAACTGTCTCATCTTCTGTTCATCAGAGTATATAACAATGGCTTTGATGTCTTTAAGCTTTGCAAGTTTTGAAGCACGAAGGCGTCTCTCACCTGCTACTAGCACATAACCATCTATATCTTCTGTCACTACTATCGGCTGAAGTAGTCCATCATTTTTTATAGACTCACTAAGTTCTTGAAGCGACTCTTCTGTAAATGTTTTTCGTGGCTGAAAAGGGTTTGGACGGATTTCTTTGAGTGAAATTTCTAAAATTTTATCATTTTGAGAGCCTTCATTTTCATAAGCCTCATCCATCTCTCCTAAAAGAGCATCTAGCCCGCGTCCTAGTTTTTGTGATTTCATTATTTTATTATCGCTTGTGCTAGATTTTGATAAGCAACTGAACCACTTGATTTCACATCGTAAAGTATTGCAGGTTTTCCAAAAGATGGAGATTCTGCTAGTTTTACATTTCTAGGAACAACTATATATTTGCCTTTATTATCTTTGAAAAGTTTTGCTTTAAAGTGTTGCTTTAAATCGGCAAACACCTGTTTAGAAAGATTGTTCTGTGAACTATACATAGTCGGTAAAAAACCTTTTATGCTAAGTTTTGGATTGATTGACTTTCTTACTAGTTTCACAGTGTTTAAAAGCTGTGCTAGTCCTTCAAGTGCAAAGAACTCACACTGAATAGGAATAATAACTGAGTTTGAAGCAGAAAGAGCATTAATAGTCATCGGTCCAAGAGCAGGAGGAGAGTCTATAATTACATAGTCGTAATCTTTTTTCACATTTGCAATGGCATTTTTGAGAACTAACTCACGTCCCTTTGTCTTTTCTTCATTGTAGTACTCTTTTTCTATACCTACTAGTCCAATGTTTGATGGAGCTAGATGGAGTGTTGGTAGGTCAGACTTTAAAATAATATCTTTGAGCTTTTTTGTGCCTATGAGTACATGATAAATATTAAACTCATAGTCATTTCTATGAAAACCTAAAGAAGTCGTAGCATTCGCCTGAGGATCAGAGTCAATTAAAAGTACTTTTTTTTCTGCAACAGCTAGTGAAGCAGCTAGGTTTACTGCTGTTGTAGTCTTCCCTACCCCACCCTTTTGATTTGCAATTACGATTACTTCACTCATCTTAAACTATATATCCTCTCACCTTCTATACTTAGACTACCATCATTTTCAAGCACTGCTTTACTTAGAGGTAGTTTTGTATCTTTAAAGTGTGTAAAAAAATTTTGATTTCGATAAAATTCTAACTTATATTTGCTAAAAACTTGCTTCCATAATAGCTTTTTTTCAATATTTTTTAAAAATTCTTCTACTATTTTCTCTCTAGGTATTTCTATATCTAAACTAGCATAGCTTTTAGTAGAATTTTGTAAGTTTAGACCGACACCACATACAAGAGTATCACCTACAATATTGGTTATCATACCTGCAACTTTTGCATCTTTAAGATACAAATCATTAGGCCATTTTACAAATACCTTTGAACCAAACTCTACTAAAGTCTCTTTGAGAATGTATGAGTAGTATATGGAAGCCGATTCTAGTTTCAAGTCACTTGGTAGAGAGTCTAAACGCAGGGCAAAGGAGAGAAAAAGGTTTCCCTTTTGTGATACCCATGAGTTATTTCTACTGCCTAGTCCATCTGTTTGAGTATCTGCTACGATAGCTAGGGGAAGTGTTGGTTTAGTGGCTAGTAACTCTTTGAGATAAGTTTGTGTTGAGGCTAAGGTCTTAAAGAAAAGTATCTTCAAGGCTTAATCTTTTTCCATTTATATACGAGATAACTGACATCTCTTTTTTTGATTGTGGTTGCACACTAAAAACTCTAATACTTCCCTTTTCACATGCAAGTAAAATATTGTCTGCGTTTATCTCTAAAATTGTTCCTGCCTTATATAAAGCACATTTATCAACAAGCTCTATCTTTTTTAGCTTGAGTCCACTCTCTAAGTAGATTCCAGGCCACGGTGTAAATGCACGGTACTTACTATAAAGAGCATGTGCATCTTCAAAAGAGACTAGACCATCTTGTTTAGTTATCTTTTTGCAGTGTGTTGACTCTGCATCATTCTGTTTTTTGGGACTGAAACTTTCAAAGTTTTGTAATACATCTACTGTTAATGATGTTGCTATCTCTGTTAAAGAATCAAAAAGAGTCTCAACCATCATATCCTTAGGAACATTCATGGTCTCAATCTTGAGTATATCTCCAGTATCAAGTCCCTCTTCCATAAGCATAGCTGTTACACCTGTCATCTTATCATCGTTAAGTAGAGTTTGTTGTATAGGACTTGCTCCACGGTACTGTGGTAAAATAGAAGCATGAAGATTTATACAAGGAGCATGGTCTAAAATAGCACGAGGGAGTATCTGACCATATGCCGCAACGACAATATAATCACACTCTATCTTTAAAAGTTCCACTACAGTCTCTTCATCACGAAGTCTTGATGGCTGATACACTTCTATATCATTTTCGAGTGCAAGAGTTTTCACCTCAGGGCATGTCATTATTTTTTTACGACCTACTGGTTTGTCAGGCTGCGTGTAAACTGCTACAACATCTATATCCTGCGTTTTAATAAGATTGTCTAAGATTTTCTCAGCATAATCAGGTGTTCCCATAAAAATAACTTTCATCTTATCCCTTTGTAAAAAGTGTGCCACCATTATGTGCTGCGTTTAGTGAATAACTTCTAACATCACTCAAGTCAAAACCACTTGCTAAAAACATTTTTTTGTTATGCTTAAGAAGATAGTTAGCTGCCTTTAGTTTTGTGACTATGCCACCTGTTGCGAAGATATTGTTCGGTGTAGCTTCTCTACTTAGTTCATCTTGTGAAATACTGTTTACAACTTTAAGAACTTTTGCATCTGCGTTTTGTCTTGGGTCATGGTCATAGTAAGCATCAATGTCTGAGAGTATTATGAGAAGGTCTGCGTTTATTGCCTGAGTAATATATGCTGAGAGTTGGTCATTATCTCCAACTTCTAGCTCATCAGTTGCAGTTGCATCATTTTCATTAACAATAGGTATTACATCATTTGAAAGGAGTATATCGATTGTATTTTTTATGCGTTGTATATCATCTTGCTTTTTCAAGTTCACAGAAGTAACAAGGACTTGAGAACAAATCAGATTATGTTTTCTGAACTTTTGAGCATACTTTTTCATAAGTATCGGTTGCCCTATAGAAGCTAAGGCCTGTTTATTTGCCAAAATTGTTCTATCAAGTTGTAATGCTGTAAAACCAGCAGAAACTGAACCAGAAGAGACTAGTACAACTTCATTATTTTCTTTTAATTCACTTAGAAAATCTACTAAATCTTGCATTCTTTCTAAGGCGATTGAATTATCTTGAGTTAAAACGGCAGACCCAACTTTAACTACGATGCGCATTGAAATTATCTGTCTACTTGAACTAGATTAAAAAGTGCATGTTTAAGTGCATCTATATTTTTATGAGTTGCTGAAGATATAGGTGCTATTAGATATGGCTGCGTTTTATCAAAGCCAAGCTCATCTGATGCACTTTTTTGAAGATAAAAAGGAATTTTATCATCAAAGTTAAACTCATTTTCATAAGTAGCTTTGAGTCCTAACATCTCTATAAAGTCATTAACCTGAGTGCTTAATTCATCTGGAGGAATTACATCAGAGCGAGTAAGTGCGATAGCAAATTTGCTCTCACCTAGTATGTCAGAAAATGCTGCGATTTCACTTTTAAGAACTTCTATCTGCTCTTTTAAGTCTCTATAGTTTCCTAAGTCAACCATGTATAAAAGAATTTTTGTACGTTCGATATGACGTAAAAACTGTATTCCTAGTCCTTTACCCTCATGTGCTCCACCTATAATTCCAGGAATGTCAGCCATTACAAATGATTCAAAATCACCTATATTTACTTGACCTAGTTTAGGAGTAAGAGTTGTGAACTCATAGTTTGCAATCTCTGGACGAGCATTTGATACTGTTGAGATAAGTGTAGATTTTCCAACATTAGGGAAACCCACAAGACCAATATCTGCGATAAGTTTCAAGTCAAGCTTAATAGCTCTTGTATCACCTTTTTCACCTGGTTGTGCATATGTAGGTCTCTGGTTCGTTGGTGATTTGAAGTGAGTATTTCCAAGTCCACCTCTTCCACCTTGAAGAAACTTTGCTTCTTGACCGTGAGTAGTCATATCAAAAAGAACATCACCTGTTTCCATATCTATTATCTGTGTTCCTGGAGGAACTATTACAGTTGTTTTTGCACCTGACTTACCAGTACAGTTTGAACCTTCACCTGGTTTTCCACCATCAGCTTTAATGTGCATTTTTCTTTGAAAGTGTGAAAGTGTATGTGTGTTGTTATCGCATTTAAAGTGAATATCTCCACCTTTTCCGCCATCTCCACCATTTGGACCACCATTGAGTACAAATTTTTCACGACGAAATGCCACACAACCCTGTCCACCTTTTCCTGAACTAACTGTTAATTCGACGCTATCTGTAAACATATGTTTTCCTTGGTATTAAATACTTAAAAATTTACTTTATAAAGATAAGAGTTAATTGTTAAAAATTTATTGTTTGTTTTGGAATTTTGATGATTCCGAAGAGTAGAAAATAAATGAGCACAAGGCTCAAATATTATGTGGGGTTATGCAGCAGGTATAACTGAAACTTGTTGACGTTTTTTATCTTTACGTTCAAAAGCAACTGTACCTTCAATAAGTGCAAATATAGTATGGTCTTTTCCCATTCCTACATTATTACCAGGGTGAACTTTAGTTCCACGTTGACGGATGATGATATTACCAGGAATAACAACTTCTCCACCATATTTCTTTACACCAAGTCTTCTACCAGCTGAGTCACGATTATTCTGTGTACTTCCCTGTCCTTTCTTATGTGCCATATTATGCTCCTTATGTTAGCTTATGCAGCTATTTTCGTGATTATAACACGAGTAAAGTCTCTTCTGAAACCACGTTTAACCTTACTATCTTTACGACGACGTTTCTTGAAAGTAATAACTTTTCTGTCACGTCCCTCGTTGATAACTTCAGCAGTTACAACAGCGCCTTCAACAAAAGGAGCTCCCATTTTAAGTTCACCAGCGTTAACTGCTAAAACTTCAGTAATTTCGATAGTAGCCTTTGACTCAAGAGACATCTTGTCTAATAAAAGAACATCACCCTCTTGAACTTTATACTGCTTACCACCATTTTTAATAATTGCGTACATCTACGGTCCTTAAATATATATGTGTATTTCTACAAAAAGTGTGGAATTATACCCACTAAAGCTTTAAGTTATATTTAATGCTTACTTATTTACAAGCTTATTGAAAAGAAAAACTGTTTTTCTTGTGATAAATCTCAAAATAAATAGAAAAATATAGAGCAAAATTGAGTAGATAAATGGATGAAAAAAGTTGCCTCTCTCCATCATGTGTGAGAACCTCTCTAAGGGAGTTTCAAGCAGGTCTGGATGCATTAAAAATGCAAGCACTACAAACAAGATTATATAAATAAAAATCTCTTTTGTAAGTGCCTGTTTCATAATTACATTAAACCTCTCATCATTAGGTGCCAATACATAGGTTTTAGCATATAAAGGTCAAAAGCCCACCATAACCAACGCTCTTCACCAACAGCTATTGGGAAAGATGGAGCTTCACCTTTATAGTCAAATTCAGCCATAATAATCTTACCATATCTAGTTTTTAATGGACACACAGTATAACCATCAAACTTCTCAGTAAGCTTTTTACTTTCCATCTGTGATACAAGGTTTGCAACCATAATAGGAGCATGATGACGAGCAGAACCACCAGTCTTACCTTTAGGAACACCACAAATATCACCAATACCAAATACATTTTTATAACGTCTATGTTGGAGTGTCTCTTGATCTACTTCTAACCAGCCCTTACCTGAGCCTTTTTGCCAACCCAGTTTTGAGTTCTTAACAGCATCAGGAGCACTCATAGGAGGAACGATATGTATGAAGTCATACTCCATCTCTACCATATCAGTTTTCTTGATCATATCAAACTCTTCAAGATCCTCGTCATACTCACCTTTAACCTCATACTTATGCTCAAAAGTAGCTTTTTTCGCTTGTGTATCTATTGCAACAAGGTTATGTTTGAACTTGTTTGTGATGTTTCCATAGTATGGTTGAACATCATCTTCTAAAGTTTTGTTTACAGATGGAACACCAAAAAGTTTTGAACCATTTGTAGCAAATGTAAAGTCAGCACTTAAACCATCTAGCTTAAGATAATCATTACTTAGGTAAAGAATCTTCTGTGGAGCACCACCACACTTAATAGGTGTGTTTGGTTGTGTACAGATTACTTTTGGATTCTTTCCATCTTTAGAGGCAGCCTTAAGGTCATTGAACCACTGATTAGTAAGTGTTCCACCCTTAGCTGTTCCCTCTTCTGGATTGTTAAGGTAAACACTTGAGATTCCATTTTTACCAATGTCATCTACAGTAAGTCCTTTAATCCACTCGTAGTGATACTGTAAACCTGTAGCAACTACTAAGTAGTCGTAAGAGATTTTATCACCAGAACGCAGTGTAAGAGAGTTGTTATCTGCATCAAAAGTTTCTACTTCATCTTTAACCCATGTAATATCTTCAGGAATTAAATCTTTGTTATCTTTATATAGTTCGTCATCAGTCATCTCGCCAGCAGCTACAAAAACTTGTCCTGGTTGGTAAATATGAGTCTCATTTGGTGCGATGATAGTAATATCTGGATTTGATAAAGCACGGTTAAGTCTTACTGCGGCCATAACACCACCAGCACCACCACCAACGATAACTACTTTACCCTTAGCATCACTTGCCTCTGCGTTTGTCATAGTTCCACTTGTTCCACCAGCGATAACTGCTGCTGCAACTGGAGAGATACCCATAAACTTTAGAGCATCACGACGACTCATTCCCTCTTTGTTCATAACTTCGTTCATAAACTCATTTGTATTATCAATTTTCATTCATTTTCCCTTATTTTTTAGTATCTATAACTAACTGCAAATCTTAAATCA
>Ga0256824_10000229_pt1 | contig 20299 bp, 27 predicted proteins | sample CV67metaG_FD_191570 | JGI IMG/M metagenome (GOLD analysis project Ga0256824, IMG submission 191570) | Hydrothermal vent microbial communities from East Pacific Rise, Pacific Ocean - CV67 | ecosystem: Environmental > Aquatic > Marine > Hydrothermal vents | place: Pacific Ocean: East Pacific Rise...
AGGTTCGAATCCTATCGGGCGTACCATTTTTTATATTTGCCTCCTTAGCTCAGCTGGATAGAGCAACGCCCTTCTAAGGCGTAGGCCATACGTTCGAATCGTATAGGGGGTACCACCTTTCTTACTATATTATTTCACACACTTTTACTTTACAACTTTAATCTCAAAAATGATACACTCCTTTTTCCTATTTTAAACAAGGATTTTCTCATGATTAATCTGAATACTTTACCCTTAGTCTCTTACAGTAGTATGAATGAAGTGCATATTGAAGAGGTAGATATTATAAACCGACTCTTTGAAAACCTCAATACTCACTCAGACTTTGAAACAATTTCACAAACATTACAAAATCTTTTAGAGCATATGCAAGAGCATTTTTCTAGCGAAGAGAAAATAATGAGAGAACTCCACTACCCATCACTACAAATGCACAAATCAGATCACGATAAGGTACTTAATCAAGCACGTTATGCTGAAATGCAGTGGCACAACAGTAAAGATGAAGATGAGCTTAGAGAGTACTTAGAAGATGATGTAGTGGCATGGTTAGACCAGCACATCAAAGCGATGGACACACCAATGTCGGATTATGTTTTGGAAGTCTCGTAGTTATTGAATATGGAGCTATAATGAAGAAAAAAATAAAAGAGTTTACTAAAAAGATTGGTTCTGGTTTAAAACAAGAGTATCAAGAGACTAAAGATATTCCAAAACATATAAAAAATGGTAACTACAAAGCAGTAAAACAACAAGTAGCAGATCTGGGTAAAATGGCTTTTATTGTAATTATATGGATACTACCAGCAGGAGCTATAATTAGTGGATTTGTTATGAAGTTATCTAATAAGATAAGACCTACTGCATTTCAAGTAAAAGAGAATGAAAAATCGTTTAAAAAATGATATTTTGATCATAATATAGGGGACTGTTCAAAAATCTGTGTCAATCGGGTAAAATAACAAATACCCAAGGAAACACAGATGAAGATAGAAATAGATGTAGAGCAATTTGCTCGTGATATGAAGTCCGGTAAAAGTCTCCTTTCTAAATATTAAAGTTCTCTAACTAGCATATCTTGAACTGTAAAATTCTCCTGTAAGAAAGTTTCTAGTTCAGCTATACAAGTATCTATTTTATCTACATCACTTCTCATGTTTGCAAGATGATTATTTCTTAGAGTATCATCTTGTAATGCTGTGATACTTTTACTCCAAAGACTATCTCTATCTATTTCTATATCAGAGTATCGGTAATCTCTTTGTTCTAGTTTATGAAAATTAAAACTGTAATTTGTAAAGGTCATTTCATTATCAAAGTTTGGAAAATCAAAATATTTATTTGCTTTACAGTTTAATGTTTTATGTAAAAAATTTAAAGTTAGAACTCCTTTATACATAAAAGAACCCTTTTCTAATTTTAGTATTTTACAAAAAAGCATATACTTACTATCCACATATTCATGTAAATCTTGATTAACAAATACAACCCACTTTTTCATACTAGAACCATGTTGTGTATTTGTATTATAGTTTCGCCAATCTTTTTCCATGAATTTAATTACTAGGTTCATTCTTCTTTTCATTATATGTAAATGCCTATATATATCATACACTTCTATTGCAGGATTTTTTTTTACCTGCTTATTTTTAATAAGATCAATTGTAAACTCTAGTATCTCTATCGTATCTTTAAACATTTTATAGTCTCTCCTTTTTATAAATAGCTTTTTCTTTATACTCTAAATGTAATGTAACATCTAACTCAAATGAACCGATACGAAGTATCTCTCTATAGCTTAAGTCAGTATGGTCATAAAGAGCATGGAAATTTGCACAGTGTTTATCATGTTCAAATATTGTACCTTCTCGACAAGGAATAGTATTATGCTCTCCATCATCACAACAACCAAATGACCAGTCAGGAGACTCTCCTTCTGTTTGATATTTATTTGTTTGGAGTATACTCATAATATTATCAGTGTCATAATCTTGAAAGGCAGGATCATTCTCATCAAGAAAGAAAAAGAGTTTTATTTCTATATCAAAATCCCTTACAATATCGTCTTTATTATCAAGTCTCTTTTTTGCATAAGTATAAACACCTTCTACTTCTTTTTTAATATCCTTTTCGAATTCCATAAGTTTAGCACCAAGTTCTCTAAACTTTTCTAGCTCTTTATTAGTAAGATCAAATATATTAGAATAAGTCTTCCCATCTAAAGTACGGATTTGTCTTACACCGTCGTATAAATCTGGATATATACCAGTATCTTTAAACTCCTGTATCTCCTGTTCATTTCCTTCTCTAAATACTTTGTATCTATCTATGGTATCAATCATCATGATAAATCCTTTATTCTTCTACAGTAAGGCAAGTTGTTTTTACTACTTCACTTTCATTAAATACTTTTAAAAATATCTCTTTAGTTATTACTTTTGGATAGCTATACCCTTTATCATCAAGTAAACTAATAAGAGCAATATCACTATTTTCGGCTTTACAATCTATGTAAATCTCTACGTCAATTTTAGTGTTTAAACTTACAATTACATCTACTCTATCACTTTTATCTAAAGAGTAAATACTGTCCTGGATAAGTAAGTTTAACTCTGCTTGAGTAAAGAGATTAAGTAATTTTGGATGGTAAATTAGATTTCTATTTATCATTACTTCTATTTTTTATATATCGAATCAACGGCTTTTCTTCGACATTAAATAATTCGTACTTAATAATCTTATATGCTTTGTCCTCATTATAGAGTTTTATATACTCCTCTTCACTTAGACCTTCTATAAATGGATATTGTGCCACTTCTTTTTGAACATACTTATCGGTGGTATCAGTCTCATCTGTTAGACCTATAAATGCTATAGTTGCACCATTGAAATCTAAAATATAAAGACTATTTTGAGGGATAAAGAGCCTGTTACAGTCTTGAAGTAAATACTCAAACACTTCATTCGAATACAACTCTGCTCGTGTTGGATAATAATTACATACTTCATTGTCTTTATCATAAAAACCCTTCTGCGGGTGAAAAGACTCATCTCCGATATAGTTGATAACCATCTGGTCATAGTGTTCATCTTCATCTAAATCCCAAAAGTCTATCATTGCTTCTGCATTGTAATTGTTAAAAGATACTCTTACATTTTCAATAATTCCCTCAAAAGTATAACCACCTGTAGGGTCTACAATAGGCTTAACATTAAACTTAGAGTGATTTTCTATCATCCAATTTTTAATGATAGATTCGCCCTTGTAAAACTTCTTAGATGCTCTGTTTTGCTTTAAAAGTGTTTTTAAGTACTTCTTTGGTTTTCTTCTTCTTTGAATCTGTAAGTCCTCATCAGAAATACTAAAACCTCTTGTTTGAAAAAACCTAGAATAAGAGTAACTATACTTAGCTTTTTTCTCTTTTCTTGTTAGTTTTTCATCACTATTTTCTTGTGATTTTTCACTTGATTTTGATAACTTATTTGGGTCTAATATCATGATTTATCTCCTTTGATATATTCATATCTCACACTAGGTTCTTTCGCTTCTTCAAATAGTTCATATTTCATAATTCTCCATGCTTTTCCATAGGCAACAAGCTTTTCACACTCTTCATCGGACAAGCCTTCAATATACTTTGCATTTGCAAAGTCTTTTTGCATACCTATACTCATAAGATTACTCTCATCTGTTCTATCTATAGATACACTTGATGAACCTCGAATAGTAAGAATGTATAAACTATTTTGAGGTGTAATATATTTATTACAGTAGTCTATAATCTTCTCAAACACTTCCTTTGCATATAGTTCTTCTCTTGTTGGAAAGTAAGTATATATTTCATCCACTATATCTGCATCATAGTAACCTTTTTGAGGATGGTATGCTTCCATTCCTATATACTCGATGTATTTGGTGTCTATGTAAGTATCTTCTATAGCTATATCATCATATATACCTTCATAATGGTAACTTATCATCGCTTCTGGAGTAGTATTTATATAGAGTTCTATATTTTTTATTACTCCTTTGAAGTAAAAAGCATTTCCAGTTTTAGCTATGAGTTCGCTTGGAAAACGATGTCTATTTACTTCTAACCATCTGTTGAAAATACTTTCTGCCTTCTCAAAGGTATAAGTTGTTCTGTTTTGAGAATAGAGACTCTTCTTATACTTTTTCGGTTTTCGTCTTCGTATAATTTGCTTATCTTCATTAGATACTTTAAATTGATGATGTTTTTCTAAATAGATGTTAGAAGTATATGCTTGAGCTTTTTTCTCTTTTCTTGTTAGTTGCTTCATCATATCCTCCTGTTGTCTATGAATCTTTTGATTATTGTAGTTTATCATGGTGGATTGCATGGTTATGTCGTTTTGAAAGAAAGGGGTGTAGAAGTAGAAGGGAAGATTATTTTAAATAGCCTTTTAACCCTTCTTCTAGTTTATCTTGCAGATATGCAGGAGATATTATTCTTACATTAGGTATCCAATATCTCACTAATTTTAGTATCTCTTCATCGTATGCTACTTTAGTTGAAACAAGTAAGCCACCATCAGCAAGATTTTTTATGATTAGTTGATTTGGTAAGATATCTCTTCTTGAAAAATATCCTGCTACTTCACTCTCTACTTGAAGAACTACTTCAATCTGTTGGGAACTAAACCAAATGTTATCATCATCTTTAATAGTATCTACTACAGTATCATCTATATCGAACTCTATCTCTGTAGCTTGTAGCTTAGTGATGTTGTTAAAAGAAAAGGTTTTAAGAATCTCTCCTTCTACACCTGCTAAATACCATATACCTTTAGAGTTTATTAGTTTATATGGTTTTACTCTTCTAGGTTTATCTTTATATGTATATTCAAGAAGAGTATGAGATAGAATAGCTTGTTCAACTAGCTTAAACTCTTTATTCTTATCACTCATATCTTCATAGTTATGACCTTTGATAAGATAAGCCTTACTTACCGTAGAATCAAGTATATCTTTTATGAAGTTTTCTTGAAGTGAAGGGAATAACTCTTTAACACCACTAAGAGCTGCAAAGTTCTGCATATCATCAAAGTTGAGTTTACCTAGATAGTATTCCTCAAGATAGTAAAGATTATTTTCTTTTTTGAGAGGAAGATAAGAGAGCCTTTCATTGAGGTCTCTTTGAATGGTTCTCTTAGTCACTCCAAACTCTTCGACTAACTCCTCAACATCAAGTCTTGCACCGGAGTTTAGTTTGTTTAGAATTTGAGCTAGTCTTGTTGCAATGGTGTCGTGGTTTTTCATATACTTAATATCCTATGACTGATTTAGCTTTTTCTAGAAAACTATTTTTTTGAGTCACTTGCTTTAACTTTTCCCTAGTTATGATTCCACTTGGTGTTTTAAAAATAGTATATAAAGTATTTTCCTTTATATCTTTGTAAGTTGAACTCCCATATGAAGTATCAAAGAAAATTTTAAATGTATCAACTAAAGTATGGCTTTCTATTTGGTGGTTTTTTGTTTTTCTTGAATTTGAATCATTTATATTTTCATATCTACCCCTGATCCTATCTAGTGTATATTTAGATTTTATCCCTAATAAATTTGCAAAATAAGCTACTTTATAAAATTCAGTATCTACTTGCCATTGGTTACCGTATATAAGATACTCACCAATTTTATTATTTTTACTATCTGCTAATGTAGCTATATATTCATCTTTTTTAACTTTTTCAAATGTAAGTATTGCTATAGGTGTCTCTTTTGTTAATGTGTTATATGTAAGAGCTAGTAAACCGGCTAAAATAAAGTTTAAAATTATACTTATAACTAAAAAGACAACCGGTATTCCAACAAGATAACGCATTTTTTGAATCCTTTTTATTTATAGATATTTAAGATATCCAAACGACAATCCAACCTATCCAAATAGCACCATGTATCAACAAAAACAAAGGTTTTTTTATTTTATGTCTAAATACTATCATTGCAAGAAAACCTCCTATAAGACCACCTGTTAAAGCTAGTATGTGAAGTGCTAACTCTGAGATACGATATTGTTCTGAGATAGCTAGAAGTTTATCCAGACCATAAGTGACAAAAGTAATGATGTTATATATAAGAAAAAAAGACATTACTTGAGTTCCTGTAGAAAATATTCTAATTTTTTAAGTATTTTTTTGGCTTCTGTAATTCTTTTTTGTTCGGATTTTTGGTTTTCGTCTATGTTTGTTTCTCTATCATTTTTTTGATCATCTAATTTTTTTGTTATATCATCAAAACTATTAGAAATAAAGCCACTCAAATCACTTTTAGCTTTATCCAAGTCCTCTGTTACCGCGGATTCAATTTTATTAAGTATTTCTTTTTTTTCATCCGTTAAAGTCCATATCTTAAATTTTCCAATATTAATATTTCTATCAAAAAATCCAAGACCAAATTTTTCTTTTAGGTCTTCTATAATTACTTGTCTCTTCTTGTGTTGAGTAATATATCCTTCTAAACTATAAGATAAGTCTAAATTAAGAAGAATATTTTTTATGGATTCTTCTCCAATCATTTGTGCATTAATATAATCAGTAAATTGTTCAAAAGAATTATTTAGATTCTTAAATGATCCATTAATATCATTAGTCAAATCTTTTATCTTATCATTAAAAGTCTCTTTACTCTCTTCATTATCTCTTAATTTATCAATTCTTTTATGTATTTTCTTTCTCAAAGATGAAAATTCATATCCATCATCAATTTTTTGATCTACTTCCTTTTTCGCTTTTAAAATATCTTCAATTTTCAATTTTTCTTTTTCATAGTCAAACTTCGTAATTAAATTTTCAATATCATGAAGTTGCTTTATTTTAATATCATAAAGTCTATCTTCTTCTTCTTTAAGCTGTCTTTTGATTTTAATTATAGTCAATTCTTCTGTAGATTTATCAGCTTCAAGATTATACTTTATAAAATCCTTTAAAACCTGTTCAATTCTCTCATCATGGATTTTTCCTTTATTTTTTTGAATTAAAGTATATATATTTTCTTCAAATTTTTCAAAACCAGATTCATGTATTAATTGAATATTATCTTGATTTTCTTCTAATATTTGATCAATCCCATCCTCAGCTTTTGCAAAATCTACTTGATACGAATCAAGATCTTTAATTCCTAACTTCTCCTTTAGTTTTTCTTTTGTAACTTCTACTGAACGATTATCTATATACTCTTGTAAATCTTTTTGTTTAGTTTCATTCAGCCAAGGTTTGAGATAAAATTTATTGTGCATTAAAAGATACTCTGGTTCACTAAACTCTATACCTTGTATATATTCAATAGCTGAGTTATTTAATGGAGAAACTGTACTTTGTAATATTAATGCTAAATCAACTCTTTCAATTAGCCAATCTTTATTTCCCTCTTCTCGTTGACCACCTGCACCTGCTGTTATACCATCTAAACCAGGGGTGTCAATAAAAGCTATATTTTGAGATAATAAGTTATTAGGGAATAGCTCTTTATTTAAACTATTTTCTGTTATAGCAATATGAACAATAATAATCTTATGTCCATCTTCACGATGTGGATTTGTAAGAAGATCTTCGATTATATCTTTATTAAGGTCATTCTCTATTATTTCTATATTATTTGCATTTGGTTTTTTTCCAAATCCTTTAATATGGTTAATACATTCATCAAAATCTGCTTTTGTAATTTCAAAATCTTTACTACTACTAATACCTACTTTTTTATACGCAAAGATAGTGTCTTTTGTAATATCTGTATTATTTGCTTTTGAAACTATTAAAGGTCTTAAAGTAGTTTCTACTCCAGTTCTTGTCGTAGATACTTTTTTATGGCTCAGAAGATTAATAAGTGTTGACTTCCCACTTTTGACACCACCAAGAACAGAAATAAAAAATACACCATTAGAAAATTCTTCTTTTATTTGCTTTAATTTATCTAATAATATTTGAATTTTTTCATACTCGGCAGTATCTTTAGATAGTGGGTTTTCATCTAAAAATTTATCTATCTTATTGCTTATCTCTTTTTTATTCATCTCTACTTCTTTATTATTTATTGAAAAAGCTTCCCATAAAAATCAGCACAAAATATATAGTAAAAAAACCTATAACCTGTGGACCATGATTCCAAAATAATCTTTTTCTAAATGAGCCCCATAGAGTTCCATCTGAAGTGTACATATTTGGTCTACTGTAAAGACGAATCGTATTCCCTATTACAGCTCCAACATATCCAACCAAAGATAAGACTCCGAGCATTCCATTGTGAAGTTGAAAAGAGAAGAAGAACAGCATAAACATTATGAGATATGTTATCCATCCAACATTTAGAGCGAGTCTTCTATCTTCTTTTAAGTGCTTCAAATTTTCTATCATACTATTTCTTATTTCCTATGTGTATTTAATCATAACTAAGTGAGTATCCATCCAATATATAAAAATTATCACTAATATTTTTTAATTATGTGTAAAATTATCTAACTAATTAAAGGCTTGAATAAAACCAATCATTATTATACTCTCCTTATATCTCTTTCTGTAGGTTGATTTTATCATTTATCCCTGCACGGTTATGTCGTTTCTATGTAGTGTTAACAAAATAATGTGTAACATTAAGTATTAGTAGCTACAAAGCAGTAAAACAACGAGTAGCAGATCTGGGTAAAATGACTCAGTTCAAAGTAAGTCTTTTTTGTGACTAATTTCTTGAAAAAGAATGACATTTTGATAATAAAATAGATATTTATGTAGAAAGTGTGTATTAAAAAGTAAGTATTGATTAGTTTAAAAAGAAGTATTTGTAAGCTATAAAATAGCTTCAAATGGTGCGGATGAGAGGAGCTGATTTAGTGTATTTTATCAACTTCCTTAAACAAGGGGTTTAACCCCTATAAATCCCTATATTTAGGTGTCAAGCAAACTCTTTTTAAAGAAATGTATTATATACTTTTACAATGTTTTACAAACCGAAGTTAGAAATAAGTTAGAAAAAAAGGTGTATAAATGGCTCTCAAACAAACGAAAATCAAACAAATTAGAAAAAGTAAAAGAACAATCCATAAAGAAGATTTAGCAAAGGAATTAAAAGTTTCTGTTGCTGTCCTTAATGAATATATATTAGGGGATAAGGATATGCCAACTAATTTGAATATTATACCTGATAAAAAAGGTATGGTTATTGTTGAAACGGAAGAAATATATGAAGTTCCAAAATATGAGGGTGTCTTTTACAATGAGCTAAAAGGTGGAAAAGATAGAACTTTTTATATTGTTTATAGAGATATAAAAACAAATAAAAAAATAGATTTAAAAATCGGTAGAGAGAGCCAAGGATATACAGAGTTAAAGTGTTGGAACGAAAGAAACAAACTACTTGATGAATTAAGAACTGGGAAATCTCAAACAAGAGTAATGAACAAACGAGTTTTTGCTAAAATTACTACTCTTGATAAGGTTGCTGAAAAATATCATAAAGATAGAGCTTTATATCTTACTAAACCAAATTTACAAAAATCACAATCTTTATATGATAGAAGAGTAAAACCATATATTGGAGATAAAGATATTTCTACAATTACAGATAGTGATATAAAAGAAATTATGCACTCTGTAAAAGATGAACTTACAAATCGAAGTATCAATATTATAGTAGAAAAAATATCTACTATTTTTAATTTTGCAATAAAAGAAAAATTATTTGTTGGAACTAACCCTGTAAAATCAATTGATAAATTATCTGCAACTAATGAAAGAATAAGGTATTTAAGTAAAGAAGAGATATCAACATTGTTAAAAGCAGTAGAAGAGAATGAAATATTATATATTTTTACATATTTAGCTCTGACAACGGGGGGAAGATTAACGGCATTATGCAGTTTAAAAGTTCAAAATATAGATTTTTCACATAATATAATCAATATTTCTGATGATAAAAGTGAAGAATACTATCAAGCTTTTTTGGCAAAAGACGAAAAATTTATTTTAAGATTAAAAGAACATATAAAAGATATGTCTCCAATAGATTTAATACTGGGTGACAAAACTATAATTGGGCATAAACGATATATTCAACGAGAACTGTCAAAAATATTTACTAAACTATTTAATAAAAAGTTAATTGAAAAAGAGAAAGAAAATGATAAAAATTATAATGCAGAATTGAGAAGAAATAAGGTTGTAATTCATTCCCTCCGTCATACATTTGCTTCTCAACTTGCTATATCAGGGACACCGATATATACTATTCAAAAACTAATGAACCATTCTGATATTAAAATGACTGAAAGGTATGCTAAATTAAGTAAAGATAGTGGAAGAGATTTTGTTGATGGAATAATTTAAAATAGCTCACGAAAGAGTCATCTCAAATAAGACTTAAATACTTTGAAATATTATGTAGTTTTTTGAAGTTTGTTTTGAAATGTATAGAAAGAGAAGAAAAGAAGATACTTGATGAGAGGGAAAGGTATCAGTGATACCTTGTGAGAGAAAGTAGTGTTATCTATTGTATTTTAAGCACTACCTCTATTTACGATAGAAGATTTCACATGGACAACCTTACCACTTTTGTAATATCGGATAGTTTCTCTTCTAAAATGTACAATAGGTGATTTATGAAATTTATGCTTACCATTTAAAGTTGAAATATATTTAATTCTTACAAAATTATTTGTAGTATCTATAATCGAAAAATGTTTAGAAGATTTTCTATACCCACTATTATTTAATGGATTTTGATTTTTTAACTTTTCTTCTTTGACACCAGTTTTTAGTTGATTTAAAACGATTTTTTGTTTAGAAGTTAAACTTGAAGCTACCTCAAAATTAACTCCTGACTTAACAATATACATAGATAAAAAATCTTTGATTTTAACTATTGTCATTTTTTTATCTTTAAAAATATATAAAAATAATAAAGATATAATATTTGAACCAATTATATTTTTAGGTTTTTCATTCATAAGGGAATATATTATATGGTTTTTAAAACTCCTATCTTGTAAAATATACTCGATAAATTTCTTTGTATTGTCTGGAGCTGAAAATGACACTTTTAACGATGGGTAATCTAAAACAATAGATAGAAGATTTAAAAGAAAATTTTGAAGTTCGATAATTGTCTGTATATCCAAGAATAAATCTTTGGTGCTTGAAATAGGAAATAAGTCTCTTCGTTTTTGAAGTTCTCTTTTTTTAGATTTTGGAAGTTTTTTATAATCCGTTTTAGAAGCATCTACTTTTTTTGAATGATTAGAGACTAAACTCGATAAATGTGATAGTTTTTGTGAAGATATTGTATTTAATTTTTTCATTTTTGAAACCTTTTTAATTTTCTAATAGAGAGTGATAGATATGATAGAAAATAATTAAATTTTCTAAACTAAATTTTTTAAAAATTTTCCTCCTTGTGTTAAGATAAAAATGTAGATTGAGAAAGTGAGTTAAGCAACTTCTTTAATATCATTTGGAGTGTAAGAATTGTTATTAACTTGTGAAGATTGATTAACTTTACCTGTCATAAAAGTTTCAAATTTTTCTTCAATTTTTTCTCCAGCTTCTACTTTTCCATTAGTGGATTTTCTCCCTAATAAATCTATGTGAAGATTATATTGAGTAGCATACTTTTCAATAATTGGATGAGGGTAGTTGAAATAACTCAATTCTCCTTTTACCAAAGGTAAATCTTTGAGTAGTTGTTCGTGGTCGAAACTATCTCCAAACAACCCATAGTTAAATACACAACTTTCTAAAAGTTTGTATTGAAGTTTTTGATATTTGATTTCCTCCCTTGTTTGTTTTGATTTATCTTTTCTCTTTTTCTTAGATTGTTTTTCAAGTTTTTTAAGTCTTGACATTTCAGCTTCAAATTCCTCTATACTCATATCAAGACGATTTAAATATGGAGGGTCAAAAGTAGTGTATGTATTTGATTTAGTGCTATATTTCTTAATGATAGATTTATAGTCCTTGTTCTCAAATTTAACATTAACTGAGTTGTATAGGAAGTGATAATGTTCTATTTTTCCAACAAAGTTAAAGAACCTTACATATTTATCTTCATCTGTTGATGGAGAGATATAAGAACCTTTTTTACTGGGCTTATAGTTGCCTCCAAAACCATTGTTTAGCACGAAAAGCAGTAGAGAACTTCCTAATACAGACTTAGTGTCTTTTTTCTCAATATGATTTAGCAATCTTAATAATCTTAAATGGAACTCTTTATATTGCTCGTGACTCAATTCATAAGTATCATATTTTCTAAACATAAGTCTTGTAATATTAGAAATATGCTGCATCATTTTTTTATGTTTAGTTTTACTCTGAACATTTTTATTCAGATTAAAAATCATAGGGTTTAAATCGTTTAGAACAACATTTAAACTTCTTTCGTGTATTTGTCTAAACCCACTATAAAAAGAACCCATACCACCCATAAACGGATCTACAAATGTGTCTATATTGAGTGTGGTTTTTAAATGTTCGTTTAAAAACTTCATAAATTTTTGCTTCCCACCTCCATATGGGTATAAATGGGTAAGGTGTGGATTATCAAAAGATATATATTTATGATTTTTTAAAGCATAATCAACTAATTCTTCATCCGTTAGATTATGCACTCTCGCTATTACATTCTTATCTTTTGTGTAAGATAAAATGGATAGAGCATAGAAGATTTTAAAAAACTTCTTCTGATTCAAAAATTTCAATGTAAATAAAATTAACATTAACCTTTCTTTGTCTATCGTCTTAGTAGCTTTTACCTCTTTTCTTACTACATCCTCTTTTGGTTTTAGTAAGTTTTTGAATTTGGAGTGAATTAAAGCTATTGTTTTTTTAAGCTCGTCAATATTTGTAATATTTGGAAGCTCGGCAACTAAATTATCAATCTCTGATATAGGTTTAGTTGGATTTAGTTTAGATAGAGTTGCTAATGTAGAGTTTATACTCTTATTGACGATTGTATCATCAGTAAAAGAAGAGTTTAAATTTTTCTCTAATGATTTCAGATAATCATTTTTTACAAAATTTACTGCTCCTTTATAAATTTTGATAGGTGTCGTTTCGTTGGTATTTTTTGTTAAAGTTGCCATAATAATCCTTTATGATTTTTTATGTGGTGGTTTCAGTGTTGAACTCGTAAGAGAACCATTTCAATACTCAAATAATGAGTATTCAAAAAGAACTCTTGGACTATAATTTTGAGACTATAATCCATATTCATTTTTAAGTTTTTTTATTTGACAGACTTTTATTCAAGACTATTTCATTCATTGAAACCCAATGAAACACCTATAAATAAACGATAATTTAAAGAACTTCCGATGTGATACTTTTTCCTCAACTTCTCACACAAATTCAGATAACATTAAAAGTAAAATATCAGTGGGTATGACTTTTACTAATTTGTTAAGACACTCTAAAAACACCCAAACGGGTGCTTAATAAAAAGTCTTGTTGATTAAGCTACTTTGATTGTGTTTGATAGATAATCAACAACATTTACAACTGGGAATAAAACTTTTCCGTTTTTACCAGTTCCAACTTTTGTATATTCAGGAATTCCTTCTCCTTTAACTATGTAATTGTTGATTGAAGAGACAGATACTTTTAGAACTTGGGCAAGTTCTTTTTTTGTAAGTGTGTATCCGTATTGTGAAGTCATATCTTTGTAAATGATATTTGAGAAGAATTTTTTTGTCATTTTTTAGCCTTTTTATATTTTCGATACTGCAAGTATAAAAAAATGAGGGAGGGACACTTTGAAGTGGTTAGACACCCTTCAAATATAGACAACAAGGGGATAGAATGAAGATTTTTATAGTAAGATACTATTTAATAAGTGTAAAATTAAGATTTTTAAGGTTTGTTTAATATTATGATATTAGTTATGAATAAAAAGCATGGTGTAGGGTGTTCGTTATTAGCTTATAATTTAGGTAAATTATTTAATCTCAATATATATGTTAATAAAGATAACTATATGATAGATGACGAACATAGTCTTTTATTCCCTGAGGTAAAAAAACTGACACCAAATATTAAAAATGGAATTATTGATATAGGTGCGAATATAGAAACAACATATTCAAGAAAGTTTATAAAACAAGCTAAACTTATAGTTGTTCCTTTTGAGTTTGGATATGAAAGCATTATGAAGACAATAAGCACATTAAAATATATTGAATATGCAACTAATAGAAAAATACCTACAATACTTGTATTAAATAGACTTGATAGACAAGATAGTGACAGAGATTTTAATTATACAAGAGAAATGAGAGATAGGTTTGAAGAGGCAGGGTTTCGATTTAAACGAAATATATTTAGTCCCGAAGATGAGGGTAATTTTTATTTAACTTATTTAAGAAATTCTTATGAATTTCAATCAAGTATGGATTCAGGAGAATATTTTTTAGATAAATTTTTTAATGATACTTATATAGATAAAACATTTGATAATAATAATTTTAGAAAAAAAATAAAACAATTTGATTATAGATTTTTTGTTAATATCGCTAAAAATATAATCCATAAAGTAAATTATAGAAATGAAGATATATATATTCAAGATAAGGATATGGTTGTATTTCGAAATAACTATGAGGACTATATTAGGAAACATTTTTATAATTTAGAAAGAAATCTTGTTGATGATTTATACCCTTATAATAAATTAGAAGAGAGAATTAGGATAGATAGTTTAATTGATAATAGTTATGTACGAAATAAAGAAACAAAGCTTGTTAAGGACTTCGCATATATTAGTTATTTAGTCGATAGTTTATATACATAGTTTTTTTTCTTCAAGGAGTTTTCAAAGAGTTCCCTCTTGACAAGTAGCTAACCACCGAGGTTTGCTATCTTGATAGGGAACGAAAAAGTAATGTAGTTTGTGTCGATTAAAAGAAAGTGATTTTAGCATGTCATAATTTTTCAAAAAGGAAAATTATGAGAAGAAATCCAAAGAACTTTTATACCCAGTTTTTATCAATGAAATCTATCAAAGATTTGATAAAAATTACTGACTATATTACAGATAGGCAAGACACACATATCAATCACAATAGCGATAATCACAAGACGATAGTTTTTGATAATCAGCTTGAGATTGATAGAAAATTAAAAAATATTATCAATATTGCTAATTTTCATACTACACGGATAAAGTTAAACCGAAAAGGTGGCAAGCCAAGTTCCCCCGCAACTTCTATAATGATTTCAATCCCTGAAATTATTGGAGATAAGAAAATATCTCTTGAAGATATTACAAAACTACATAACATTATGATTAAAGATACAGTATCTAAACTTAATGAAATTTATAAACTAAACTTCACTAAAAATGAAGAAGCAAAATTTATAAAAGATTATGTAGTTAGCTCCATTCACTATAAAGATAACAATCCCCATATAAATATTATTCTTCCCTCCATTGTTAAAACTTTTACAACAATAAAAAAAGAAGATAATAAAAAATATAGAACCGTGGATAAAATCTTAAAACTTCGATTAGGACTGCGAAAATTCTCGTACCATACAAAACTACTCGTTGAACAGAATATGCTTAAAATGGGGTATTCTTTAAGTGATTATGTCATAAAAAAGGTTCGTGAAAATAAAAAGATAAATCCTATGGCTTCAATGAAGCAAGATGTTAAAGAAGAACGACAAAAACAAGAACAAATCAGTAACCAACTTCAAGAACAAAATAATCAACTACTTTTAGAAGTGCAACAACTACAAGAACTATTTCAAGATATGGAATTTCTAAAAGACACTTCACAAAAGTTGGAAAAACGGATAAATATATATCTTAATCGGATGCAGACGGCAATTGAAGAACTGGATATTATTAAGTTCAAAAAGAATGAAGAACTTGTTGATAAATCTTATAATAAATTAAGTGAGTTGGTAAGTGAAGACAACAGAGAAAAGTTATCTAAATTCGAAGCATTAAAAAAATCTATTCAAGATAAAAAAGATAAGTTCAAAACTACTTCCTATCCAACTCCAACACTATCAAAATAAGGAAAAATTAGTATGGAATACACTACTACAAAAGAGTATAAAAAAGAGGTAAAATCTATCAAGACAAAAATTGATAAATTTAAAGATAAAGTTGCTAAAACCCAAGAGTTTATAAGTAATCATAAAAAAATGAGTGAGGATGAAGTAGAGCTTGTTAAATTGAGTTTTGAGACACTTGTATCAATAATTGATAAAAAGAGTGAGGAACTATAATGTTTATGCTTTTGTTTATGTTCAAGGACTTAATAGACGATTTTTTTGAGATACTAAATGATATATTATCATTAAATGCACCAAAACCTCAAAATTCAATGAAACTTCCAAAACTATTAGGAAGATAGCCACAAAATATACAAACGAACCGATAGGACAGATAAAAATCTTCAATATTGGTTCTCTGATAAAACTCGGCTTAGAGTTTTTTATTCTTTCAAAAGACAATCAAGCTATACATTTCGAAAAATCTAAATAAAATATGAAAATTGTTAGTATCAAATAGTTTAGAAATTTTTATGCTTTGTATATAGTTATAAAGATTAGTATATTACCATCTCCTATAAAGTTCTATATAAACGATACTTATAAGAGGTGTATAGCCATATAGAATACAAGTTATGCCAAGTTTTATACATTTCTTGCCACAAATTATACACTCTGTTTTTAGAGTGATTTTATTTAAAATAAAAAATTCTTTTCTCAAAAACAAACTTTTATTTTCCTTTTATTTGAGAATTCAATATTATAAGGGTATCAAAAAAAGGGAAATCTTATGAAGAAAGACATTGAAATATATATAGAAAAACGAATTGATTATTTAATGAAAATTTTTGAAATAATGGAAAGAAGTATGCTAAAACTCACTTATAAAGAAATGGAAGGACAATTAAAAGAATTGTCGATTATGACTGATTTAATTAGTTCAGCAAAAAAAAGAAATATCAAAAAAGATATTGAACTTTTTATTAAAGATATTAGATATGCTATCGAGGATATAGAAAATGGAAACATTTAAAATAATAGAAGAAATGGAAACACAAATTGCAAATATGTTTAAACACACACCAGTCAAAGATATTAAGAACAGTATTGATTTTACACAAGGAACACTTGTAAATAATTTAATTCTTAAATATATACAAAAAAGAGAAAAAGAGGATAAAAATTGATTTTTGGACTTGGTTTAGATTGTATTATGAATAAATGGAAAATTGTAAATTGTACTGGGATTAGTTTGTCTAATGAAAACAAATAATATTTTAAAAATATCTTCTGTATCAAAGCACCATGATTTGGTGCAAATTTATACACCAGATTTAGGATTGAACGAATATAAAATATTTAATTTTTTAATCTTTTGCATTAGAGAGAAAAAAGTAAAAAATAATATACTCTTGACAACACATCAAGATATAAATAAGTTTTTAGGTTTTACAATCAACTATAAACAACTGAAACATAATTTTATTAAGATTATGGGTATAGTGGCTGAACTTGCTATTGTCAATAAAAAAGAACCAAATTATACATTGGAACATCTTGTGAGAGGTTTTAGTAGGTATAAAGGAGAGGTAAAAGTAATTTTAGCAAGTGATTTTTTGTCTCTTGTTTTAGATAACAAAGATAGCTTTTGCCGTTTAAATTTTGCACTGATCAATAATTTTAAATCTAAATATAGCATACGGCTCTATGAGAATATAATGAGGTATATGACACGAAATAATGAGTTTATACATTTGCCTAAAATGGAATTAGATATCTTTAAAAAACTGATGGGAATTAAAGACAATCAATATAAGAGAATAGCCCACTTACAAGGGAGTGTTATAGATATTGCAGTAAATGAAATTAATGCTAAAACAGAGATAAAAATATCATATGAACTTTTTAAGAGTGGCAACACTTACACCGATATTTTATTTCATTCAAAATTTAAAAATAAATTTTCAAATATTGTAGAGATGGCATTTTTTTCTTCAAATGAAAACTTACTCAATTTTATAGATATTTTTTTACCAAAATATGCTGATAAAAAAGTAGTTGGTTTCATAGATAATAAATCGGTATATTTTCATAAAATAAATAAAATTGGTGGTAAAAAACTTATTATAAATGATAAAGTTGGCGAAACAACCTTGGACATGCATACTTCTATGGAAGTTTTAACCAACTGCTACAACAATCGAAAAACTTTTGATTGGTTTGATATTGAAAAATATAGCTTATTTTGTTCTAAAATGGAAGAAAAAAAATATACTGAAAAATTCAGTTAGTGAAGATTAAAATCTTCACTCTTAAAAGTTGGCTGTGGGTAGTTCTGAATTTTACAAAATTTATAGCCATCTTTGCGATAATACCCCGTTAATTTTTTCTTCATGATTTTAGCAACACTACAATTCTCAAAACTCCCACTCATAGCCCATAAATCATAGTGTTTCTTATCTTTGATTTTATAGTTATTTTTATAGATTTTAGTTTGATATATTTTTAATTTACCGTTGATAATTTTATAGTTATATATTGAACCAGTTGTTTTGTTTTTAACGAAACCATGCTTATTAAATATTAAAATATATGATTGTCCTCTTGTCGTTGAGAACTCTTTTCCAAAGCTTGTAAAACCCTGCATCTTCTTACTTGAAACTTCCCATACTCCTAATATATTATTTTTAGAGAATGATTGTGCTTGTAATATAGTTGTAAATGATAGTATTAGCGATAATATAATTGTCTTCATTGTTTTGTATTCCTTTTTTAAAAGTTGATAAATATAGAGTATTTTACCCTATATTTTAAACCTTTGTTTTTTCGATATCTTCATACATATAAGAGCCGTCAGAATAAACTTTTTCAACTTTTGAAATAACACGATAGATATCTTTATCTTCTTTATCCCAAAAATCAAAATCGTGCTTTAAAAGCCGTTCTTGTCTTCTTTTGGCATTATCCAAAGTATCAACTTTTATAAAGTCAAAAACTAAATAAAAAAAATATTCTTCTCCTTTGACTTTGTCATCATATAACCCTCTCATCAGTTAAATCTCACTATATCATTTTCAACTTCCGTATAGTCCATTGATAAATCTCTTGCTATTGCATCGTAGTCAATATAATTTATTAAAGCTTTTGGGATTTCTCCAAAAAGTCCTTCCTCTACAAATTGTTCTGCTAATTCATTCATATTTGTTTCTTCGTATATCTCCACATCTTCGTAATTATTAAAACTATATTCAAAGTCATAACCCTCATCAATTAAAGCTTTAAACTTTTTCATATCAGTAGAATTTAAAGTTTCTATTTTTTCAGCGATATCATTTAAGTTTTCTAAATTGTCATATTCTCCAATCTCCATATAATCACACTCATAATCTGTAATAAAATATTCTTCGTGAAAATGTTCTGATTGACATATCTCTTTACCCCTTTGTAGCTCATTCTCTACACTCTCTGCAAGTAAATCGCTATTCATAGGTAATTCATACCAAGAACCAACTAAATGTCCCTCATTATAGGCTTGTAAGTCTGTTATATATACTCTCATCTCTTGTCCTTTAAATTTAATATCTTTTTTGAAGATTTTGAGGTTTTGCTCTTTTTTTCTTAACTTTTTAATTTTAAGAATTTCAAAAACTAATCTCTTAATCTATCAATATCTCTCTTGTGAGTTTCTCGGTTGAAATAAAAGGATTGAATTTTTCCACTTTTAATAAAATATAATTTTTAAATTTATTTTAGTATCAGTGAAAATTTAATAGAGTGCTTTGAAAACGAAAATTTATAAGTTGATTTTGAGAGGTTATTGATTGTATTGAATTTCTGATGTGCAACAAAAATTAGAAAGTTAAGAAAATATTTTTAATAGAAGTGATTGTAAATCACATCCTTTTGGCTCTTGCTCTGCATACTCTCAATAGCAATGTAATCAAACCTCATATGAGGTTTATTTTAAATGGATAGTGGGGAATAAGTCTAAAAAAAAATTATACTTCAAAATGATATTCAAAAATATCTGAACCAACTTTATAAAAATTACCATACTCTTCTAAATCACGAGCAATTCCTGAATAATCAATATTGTTAGCAACTAAATGATACAAGTTGTCAATTACATTTCCATAACATTCTTGTATATGATTATAAGCTATTTGTTCCATAGTTTGATTTTCATAGATATATATATTTTTACATTTTTCAAGAGCCTCATCAAGATTATTAGCAAAACCTTCTTCTATTAAAAAGTGTATTTTTTTAATGTAATATTTGTTTAACTTATTGA
>Ga0256824_10000230_pt1 | contig 20280 bp, 17 predicted proteins | sample CV67metaG_FD_191570 | JGI IMG/M metagenome (GOLD analysis project Ga0256824, IMG submission 191570) | Hydrothermal vent microbial communities from East Pacific Rise, Pacific Ocean - CV67 | ecosystem: Environmental > Aquatic > Marine > Hydrothermal vents | place: Pacific Ocean: East Pacific Rise...
CAAAGGTAAGCCCTGTGGACTCTTGTCCAAAGCCATGCACATAGAAGACCACATCTTTGATGATTTTGATGGTAGGGTAGGCTTTAATGTGTATGACACCCACAGAGCTTTTAACTTCTACGATATCTCCGTATTTTATGCCTTTCTCTTCGGCTTGTGCTTTGTTTATCCATACATAGTTTTCTCTCATCACATCTAAGAGCATGATATTGTTTGCTGTTGAGTTTTGTGTTTGTTGGGCGTGTCTTCCTGTGACAAATTTGAACCTACCCTTTGGTGTCTCTTTATAAAGTGCATCTCGCCATGTGGGCATAGGGTCTTGTCCATTTTTTACCATCGTGTTAAGATAACACTCTACTTTTCCAGACTTTGTACCAAGATTCTTTTTGAGTGCTGCCATCTCTTTTTCATCTATACAGGTATCTTGGGCATCGAGTTTTTCTCCCCCTGGCGTGGTGTAGTACTTTTTATCTTCAGGGTAGTACTGATACTCATTGATGGAGAGTTGCTTAAAGTAAGTATCCATATGTGGGTAGAAAACACCTTTTTCTTTGAGTGTTTTATAGGCTTCTTCTCCATATTCACTCACTACACGTTCTTTGTTAATGTGTTCTTGGCTATGTTCAAAGGCTTTGGAAAGGTCAAAGTTAGTATCTTCAAAAGTATCTTCAAATCCATCATCTTCTAGTGCTTCTTTGAGGTCTTCATCATATTTGGCTGAGATTTCAAAGAGTGGTTTCGATATTTTTTTACTAAAGCCTTTGAGTATGTCAAAGAGTGCTTTGGTTTCATAGAGAGGGTCTATGACTTTGTTGCGTAGTATGATGGCAGGTTCTACCCCTGCAAAAGATTTTACGGGGTCTTCTCTTTCTAGGTAGGTACACTCAGGCAGTATCACATCAGACATCATGACTGAGTCAGAGGGCATGGTGTCTATGGTGACAACAAGGTCTAGGTTTTGAAACATTTTTCGCGTCTTAGCTATGTTTGGTACAGACTGCATAGGGTTTTGTTTATAAGCAAAAAGCACACGTAAAGGGTAGGGTGTACGTTTCTCTGCTATCATATTTCTAAAGCCAATCCATGTACCGTTGGGTCCGATAAAGGTTGCTTCATGTTTGTCTATACGCTGTTTCACATTACTGTATACAGGGTAGTCGATGCTGTGGTCACCTAAAGGCAGTTTTTTACCAAAGACGATGCCACCTTTCACATCTATACCTCCTCCAAGTGCAGAAAATATAGCTTGGGCACGTCTGAGTTGGAAGTCTTGTAGACTCCATGCTGTACGTCTTCCTTGATAATAGATAGCTTTAGGCGCATGCGCCATGAAGTCACGGGCTATGCTTGTAATAGTTTGTGCATCTATCCCTGTAATCTTCTCTGCCCATTCTGGGGTGTAGTTGTTCTCTAAAATGTGTTTTTTATACTCTTTAAAGTGGCTCATGTTTTTAGAGACAAAGTCTCTGTTATAAAGTACTTCTTTGATGACGACATAGGTCAGTGCCAATACAAAGGCAAGGTCTGTTCCTACCTTAATGCCTAACCATTTATCTGCATGTTGTGCAGTGTTTGTATAGCGTGGATCAAGTACGATGAGTTTCAGTCCTCGTCCTCTGGTACGTTTAAACATATCCATGGTATCTGGTGTAAGGATGGCTTCCGCTCGGTTGGCTCCTGCCATGATGACATAGGAGGCATTGTCCATATCTGCTTTACCATAAGCGCCAAGAGTAAGTGCATAGCCAGCCGTGGTGGTTTTAAGACAGATGGAAGAGTGGTTTACAAAATTGGTACTACCCATCATGTCACCCATGAACTGCTTAAAGGTATGTTCACCCATCCCTTCACCTGCACAGTAACCTATGGTTGAGCGGTTGTCTTTCTCTTCATCAAGTATTTGTTTGAGTCCTGTAAACTTATCTGTACCGTTGAGTATGGCATCGTAGGCTTCTTCCCATGTGACACGTTTAAACTTGCCATCGCCTTTTTCACCTATACGTATGAGTGGGTACTTAAGCCTATCTGGGTCATAGAGTGCGTGTACACCTGCATCACCACGTGCGCAGAGCATATTTTTAGATTTTGGAAAGAGGGGGTTTGGGTCAAGCTTCTTCACGATACCATCTTCAACAGCTGCCCATGCTGTACATTTGTTGACACACATTTCACAGACAGTGGCTATTTTAGTATTAAGGAGTAAGGGTTTTTTATCTTCAGCTATAAGGGTGGAGAGTGCAGAGGTACTACCTCCTACCACACTAAGCGCTACCGTGCCTTGTAAAAACTTTCTACGTGATATCTCGACTTGCATCTATGGTTCTCCCTCATATGAACATGAGACAATCAAACAGTACTTTTGTACAGTTAAACTCTGTCATACTCAACACATAAACTAAACTTTATTCATCAATTGTAAGAAAGTATCACTTAAATAAAATTGAATATATCTATAAAAGTAAATAAAAAATTATTATGTTTATTTATTGTAAACAATTTTAGCTTAGACATATAAAGATTGAATAGATACAATGACAATAAAAAGGTTATAAGCTATGCGAAAATGGAATATTAAATCAATCATGAAAGAGATAGTGATAGGTGCGATACTTCTATTTATATTTACAAATATTATAAGTTATATACGAAAGCCAGAACTGTCGTCTACACAGCTACCACAGCTTAAAGTACAACTTTTAGATGGTAATCATTATAGTCCTAAAAAGGGTAAGGCTTTAGTCGTGCATTTTTGGGCAACGTGGTGTCCTACATGTAAGCTAGAGGCTTCAAACATTGAGGCTATTTCTAAGAAGTATGATGTACTTACCATCTCAGTAAACTCTGGAGATAATACAAAGATAAAAGCTTATATGGACGAAAGAAATTTGCATTTTAGAGTAGTGAATGATAGTGAGGGAAGGTGGGCAAAACAGTTTAAAGTTGAAGCATATCCTACAACATTTATCTATGATGCGAGTGGCGAGTTGAAGTTTACTGAAGTGGGGTACACGAGTACTATAGGGTTATTTGCGCGTATGAAAACGTTGGGGTACTAATACACATAGGAAGGGAAAAATCCTATGTGTATAGCATGCTTGTCCAAATTGTTTGGACTTACCTAAAAATTTAGTGCCAAATGTTTGATGTCTGAAGTATAGGGTATTTTATACTCTTGGATAAGGTCATTTTGAGAAAAAATTATTTTAAAATATGACCAGTAAAGCGTTATGTCTTAAGGGTTATAATGCTAGAATATTTCCGTTATATACTTTAGTACATAAGGAACTTTTTTGGAACTCTCTTCGGCACTTACTTTAGAAATGTTAGGTCAACCTTTTTTGTTGGAGAAGCGTATTGTACTTTTGCATGCCATTAAAGAACATGGTTCCATCTCTAAAGCCGCCAAAGCCGTACCCATGAGTTACAAGAGTGCTTGGGGAGCAGTAGATACGATGAACTCACTTTCTCCTGAACCGATAGTCAGTAGAGAGACTGGAGGAAAAGATGGTGGAGGAACAACCATTACGGCGTATGGGGAAACCTTATTAGTAAACTATGCATTACTTAAGGAAGAACATACACGTTTTTTAGAAAGACTCTCAACACTTACCGACATACAAAGTGGTACCTTTAAAACCATTGGTAGGCTTGCTATGCAAATCTCTGCTCGTAATCAGATACAAGTTGAGGTTACAGGTATAGAGTCTCATAACGTGAATGCTAAAATAACGCTCAAATTAAAGAGTGGTCAGGTATTACATTCTGTGATTACCCAAGAGGCAGTAGAAAATTTAAATCTGAAGAGAGGAGAAACAGTGACTGCCATTGTTAAGTCAAGTGCTGTCGTTGTTCAAATGTCAGAAAACGAACGTTGCGAAAATATTTTAGAAGGGATTATCTCAAAAATAGAAGAAGATGAGACCAATGTCAAAGTAGTGGTAGACATAGGCGCGCACGATAAAGTAGTTTCTGTGATGTCACGAGAAGACGTGGAAAGCATAGTGTTGTGTGAAGGCAATACGATAAAGCTTATGATCAAGAGTAATGATCTCATGTTAGGAAAATAGTTTATGATGAAAAAAATACTCTCTATATTTGTATGTTCCTTCTCTTTACTTTTTTCTGGAGAGATAACCATCGCTGTCGCTGCCAATGTTTCCTATGCTATAGAACCTCTTATAAAAACATTTAATGAGATAAAACCAGAGATAAAAGTAAACGTGATACTAGGAAGTTCTGGAAAACTGTTTGCACAGATAAGTCATGGTGCACCCTACAATGTGTATATGTCTGCAAATATGAAGTACCCCAATAGACTCTATGAACAAAACTTGACGAAGTCTAAGCCTGTAATCTATGCAGAAGGTGCGTTAGCAGTATTTTCATCTAAGTCTCAAGACTATAGTAAAGGGTTAGCGGTGTTAGTCCAGAGGCATATTAAAAAAATAGCCATAGGCAACCCTAAAACGGCACCTTATGGTGTGGCAGCAGTTGAAGCACTTACAAATGCTAGACTCTATCAAGCACTTGAAAAAAAGTTTGTTTATGGAGAGTCTATCTCTCAAACGGTGATATATGCAACGCGTGCAGCAGATATAGGACTTATCGCAATGTCAGCGCTTTATGCACCTAAGATGAAAGCATATCAAAAAAACAGACATTGGGCAGAAGTGGATAAAACGCTTTATACCCCTATAAATCAAGGGATGGTTATACTGAAAAGAGCTAAAGACAACACAGAGGTAAAAGCTTTCTATACTTTTATGTTAAGTAAGCAAGCTCAAGAGATACTCACCTCATTTGGATACAAAATACCATGATAGATTTTGCACCTTTTTTACTTTCATTTAAACTAGCAGGGATTACGACGCTTATACTTTTTATGATGGCTATCCCTTTTGCTTGGTGGCTCTCACAAACTGACTCTAAGTCTAAACCTATTTTAGAAGCGATTACAGCTTTACCTATTGTACTTCCTCCCTCAGTTCTTGGTTTCTACATATTAGTAGTACTTTCACCAAACTCGGCTCTAGGTGGATTTTTTGAAGATACTTTTGGTGTGAAATTGGTATTTTCTTTTACGGGTTTAGTGGTAGCTTCATGTTTTTATTCTCTGCCTTTCATGGTACAGCCCTTGCAAAATGGTTTTGAATCTTTGAACACACATATGCTAGAAGCATCCTATCTTGCAGGTAAGTCAAAACTTCAAACCATCAGACATGTGGCACTCCCAAATATGAAACCAGCACTTATTACGGCACTTATCATTACCTTCGCACACACGGTGGGTGAGTTTGGTGTGGTACTCATGGTGGGTGGTAGCATACCCAATGAGACAAAAGTAGCTTCAGTAGCCATCTATGAAATGGTTGAGGTCATGGAGTATGGTAAAGCACACATCTATAGTGGGGTGATGGTAGCTATGAGTTTTGTGGTACTCCTGTTAGTGTACATTTTTAACCACAAACAAAAAAAGATAGGTATCGTCTAATGTTAAGTATCGATATACGCAAGGCACTACATGGTAGCCAAGGTCAGATGCACCTTGATGTGAACATAGACATAAAGCAAGGTGAATTTGTAGTGCTTATGGGTGAAAGTGGCTCCGGAAAGACGACACTTCTTAGAGTTTTGGCAGGGTTAGAAAAAGCAGAGGGTGAAGTGTATGTCGAAGGGAACTCTTGGACAAATGTTCCGACACAGCAAAGGGGTATAGGGTTTGTATTTCAAGACTATGCACTTTTTGATAATATGACAGTAGAAGAGAATTTACTTTTTGTGAAGAGAGATGAAAAATTTGCGAGAGAATTACTAGAGCTTACAGAACTTACAGGGCTCTCTACTCATCATGTGAAAAGCCTTAGTGGTGGACAGAAACAACGTGTGGCACTTTGCCGTGCCATGATGAACAGACCCAAACTCCTACTCATGGATGAGCCACTCTCTGCACTTGATGTAACTATGAGACAAATACTTCAATCAGAGATTAAAAAGTTTCATAAAATGTTTGGGACAACAACGATTATGGTGAGTCATGATGCAGAGTCTGCCTATACTTTAGCAGACAGAATCATAGTACTTGAACAAGGAAAAATCATGAAAGATGGTAGTAAAGATTCTGTATTGAAAAAAGAAGAAAAAATAGTCTATACCCTATCTTCTTAGAGCTTTTCTTAAAATAATAAGAGTAAAATACACCCAAGATTAATAATATAAAGGAAAAACAATGGGAAATATACCTAATTGTCCAGAATGTGCTAGTGAATATACCTATGAAGAGGGCGATCTTTATATCTGTCCTATGTGTGCACATGAGTGGAGTAAAAATGCAGTTGCAGAGGAAGAAGAAGCTGGACTCGTAGTCAAAGATGCGAATGGGAATATCTTACAAGATGGTGATAGTGTTACAGTCATTAAAGACCTTAAAGTGAAGGGAAGTAGTGACGGAATAAAAGTAGGTACAAAGATTAAAACGATTCGTCTTGTTGAAGGTAATGATGGGCATAATATAGACTGTAAAGTACCAGGTGTGGGTGCTATCAAACTTAAGCAAGAGTTTGTGAAAAAAGCGTAAATCATTTAATATACATTTGGGATTTTTACTAAATGGAATGATGATTTTTCTTAAAACGGAGTTTTTGAAAAAATTATAATTAACATTTTCAAGCACTTTCATTTACCGTAGGGGATTAAATGAATAAACTTTTAGAGTATCAACTAAGAAGTATAGGGTATGGTGGCTCATTAGATGAGTCACAAACTTTGTCTCTATTTACTATGGTGAATGAAACCTATAATAAAGCAGATGATAATAGATCTTACCAACGTGATATGCTTGATATTGCTAAAACAAAAGTACACAAACTCTCTTTATGTTTAGAAAATGACAGCAGTACTAAAATATCCCAAACAGAAGAAAAATACAATCGACTTCTTTTAAACCTACAACCTTATTATTTCTTTTATGCCAAAAGTAAAGAGGGACGTTTTACTTCTGTAAGTGATTCTGTCTCTCAAATGTTAGGCTTTACTGCGCAAGAGTTTATGGATAAATATAGTGACTACTTTACTTACGGCTTAAAATCAGACATTGAAACAAAAATGCTGATTTCTGAATATGGCTATAACGTACCCTATGAACTTTCTTTAGATAATAAACAAGGTGTTTTATGTCACTTGGAAGTCACAGAATTTCTTATTTACAATAATAATAATGAAATTTTAGGGATTGAAGGTATTGTACGTGATATTACGGAACATACTGTCTCAAAAAATAGAATTTCAAATATGCTGTATAGAGATACATTGACTGGCATATCTAATAGGCTCCACCTGGAAATATTGATGGAGAGACTTCTTTTTGATACTTATACTAAAGATCATCAGTTTGCTATGTTATTTTTGGACTTAGACCATTTTAAACATATCAACGATACTTTGGGGCATGATATCGGTGATTTACTTCTCCAACAGATAGCACATAATATTAGCAGTGTTGTACGTCCAAATGATATTTTTGCACGTATTGGTGGTGATGAGTTTGTGATTATTTTTAGGGATGTCGATAAAACAGAACTGTTACATATGCTTGAACAGTTAATGTCACTTATACATCAACCTTGGATGATTAATGAATATGAGTTGAGTGTTACAGCCAGTATAGGGGTCGTAAGGTACCCTGAAGATGGTACTTCGACAGTAGACTTGATGAAAAGTGCTGATATTGCAATGTATAAATCTAAGAGTAGAGGTCGTAATAATTTTACCTTTTATGATAAAGAGTATGATAAATCTATATATACTGAGATGGAACTTGTACAAGATATGTCTATGGCAATTGATAATAATGAATTTACACTGCACTATCAACCAAAAGTTTTGGTGAATAACAACAAGGTAGTGGCAGCAGAAGCGCTGATTCGTTGGAAACATCCTAAGCTGGGATATATAATGCCTGATAAATTTATACCTTTAGCAGAAAATACAGGACTTATTTTGAGATTGGGAAGATGGATTATTAAAGAAGCTTGCCAATCTATAGCTGAATTCAACCGTTGTAATACACAAAAAAAGTTAAATTTATCGATTAATATCTCTATTAGACAGTTTCAACATGAAAATATTTATGAGATTTTAAAAGAAAATATAGAGCGTTATGCTATTGATGGGAGTCAAATTTCCATAGAAATTACAGAAAGCATTATGATGGAAAACCATGAACAGATGGTTAAAAAACTAAATGAGATTAAGACTTTGAATGTTGGGATTTCATTAGATGACTTTGGAACGGGTTATTCGACTCTATCGTATCTGAATACACTTTCTATTGATGAGTTGAAAATTGATAAAGCCTTCGTAGATGTTATTCCTACAGAAAATCAGCGCAATACACACACAAGTATTGTTCTTGATACTATCATTGCAATGGGAAAAACCTTAAATATGTCTGTCGTTGCAGAAGGTGTTGAACATGAATATCAACGACAATACTTAGAAGATAAAGGATGTGATATTTATCAAGGATATCTATTTTCTAAGGCTTTACCTAGAGAAGAGTATATCTCGTCTCATGTATTATAATATAAATATTTTATTTTTTTAATAATTTTTTTATGTCATTTGCAATTTTCTTAGGTTTTGTTGCTGAACCATAACGGTCTATTACTTTACCTTTTTTGTCTATAAGAAACTTTGTAAAGTTCCACTTTATACTTTCACTCCCTAAAAATCCTGTGGCTTCAGATTTTAGAAAAGCATAGAGTGGATGGGTATGGTCTCCATTCACTTCTATTTTTTCAAAAAGAGGAAAAGTTACTCCAAAGTTTAATTTACAAAAGTTTTGTATTTCTTCTGCAGAACCGGGTTCTTGACCTCCAAATTGGTTAGAAGGAAAACCTAATATCTCAAAACCTTGTGTATGGTATGTTTTATAAAGTTTTTCTAATCCCTCATATTGTGGTGTAAAACCACATTCACTGGCAACATTTACAATGAGGATGACTTTATCTTTATAGCTAGACATTAAAACTTCTTCTCCCGTGATGGAGGTAGCACTAAAATCATAAAAATATTTGGGCATTGGTTCTCCTGCATTAAGGGTTAGTGTAAGTAGAAATGTTAACCATAGTTTAATCATAACGGTCCTTCGTGTACTATACATGCTACAATCATAGGCTTAAATAGGATTGAATAGCAAGATTATGTATTAACTGATATCGAAGATCATAGCTTGAAAACTGATGCTATTTTAATCATTAAATTGTCTAATTGTTTTATTATTACGTTTTTGGGATATACAAGTATGTTTTTTTGTGTTATAATTAGGTTGTATATCAAAATTATAATACAAAGGACAAGAAATGAAAAAATTAACACTTTCATTAACAACAATTTTAGCAATGAGTACATTCGCAGTAGCGGGTGGAGATATAGCACCAGTAGAACCCGTAGTAGAAACACCAATGGTAATGGAAGCACCAGTAAACACAGGTTTTTACCTTGGTCTTGCTTATGGTTATGAAAAATTAACAATTGAAAGATCTGTTGGTGGAAATAATTTATTAAATGAAAAATTTGGTTCAATCATGTTAGATGCTGGTTATAAATTTAACCAATATGTAGCGGTAGAAGGTAGATACTGGTCAGGTATCAACTCTAACAATGATTTATCATGGAGAACAGGACTTCCTTCTGACGTTACTGTAGATGCATGGGGTATTTATGTTAAACCAATGTTCCCAGTAACTAATGCAATGAATATCTATGGGTTAGTTGGTTATGGTTCAGCAGATGCAAGTTATAAACCAAATAACAATATTTCTATCACTTCTGATAATACTGATGGTTTCTCATGGGGTATAGGTGCAGATTACGCTATCACTAATAACTGGTCAGTTTTTGTTGACTATACATCAGTGATTGATGGTGAATCTGGAAATCTTGATAGAATTGATACAGATGATTCACTTAACGTAGTAAACTTTGGTGTAAACTACTTATTTTAATCTCTGAGACACTTCCACATATCTGTGGGAGTGTCTTTACTACTTCCATAAATTATTCTATGTAAAATATTTATAACCCCTTCATCACTATATCATACAAATAGTCTACCTCATAATCTTCCAAAAAAACAGTTTTTTTATTATCAAAAAAGTCTAATATTTTTTTAGTAGGCAAAGCTGGACTATAAATACAGCTAGGATGGGCAGGTTTAAAAGCTTGCATAAGGGCAATGTTATCTTCTATACGTTGTTCACAGATAAAACAGTTTTCTTCAGGGTAGAGTCTACCTTCATAGTCTAGTAGGGCAATGTAGCTTTCACAGACGATGCGTTTGGGGTTTTGTTTGTCCCATCGTTTGGCAGCAGTAAGTAAGAGCTCGTAGTAGAAAGAGTCTAGTTCTTCCGCATCTTTGAGGTGGGGTTCAAACTTCTTAATGAAGTTATGCCACATGAGGAGTTTGTTTTTATCAAACAGCCATGGAAAGCCCATATGAGAGAGTGAACGTAGACGAGGTAAAAAACTAGACCCTTCTCCCTCCACTTCAAAATCAACGAGGTTTCCAAGCTGTAAAATAGAGTGTCTTGCACCAAAAAAACGGTAGTAGGTTCGTACCTCTGTAGAAGTTAAAACAAGGGCTATAGAGTCCTCATTTTTTGCTTTTCTAACTGATAGTATAAACCCTTTTATAATACACCTCTATTATTTTTTTTAATTATAGTCAAAATGATGTTAAAAGTAGAGTGTGCCTTAAAGTACGTAGATAAGGGGAGTAGAAGTCTTAAAGAAATATTAACCTATTTTTGGATATAATCCACACCATTTAGAAGCACTATATGATGCTTTGACATTTTATTTTAAGGTTGGAATATGCAAGATTTATTTACTTCATTTAAGGACAATTGTGGGTTTGGGCTTTTAGCTTCCATTGATAATACACCTTCACATAGAAACTTAGAAGATGCCATTACTTCACTCTCTCGTATGATGCACAGAGGGGCGATAGCAGCTGATGGTAAAACAGGAGATGGTTCAGGACTACTTCTCTCTCTTCCAAAATCATTTTTTGCTAAAGTAGCTTCTGCAGAGGGTATTGAGCTTCCCGAGACTTATGCTGTAGCAATGGTATTTTCTAACAATCCTACAGATTTTGATGTGATTACAAAAGTATGTGAGAACAATGATTTAAAAATACTCTACACCCGTACCGTACCTGTAGATACCAATGCACTAGGAGAGCAAGCACTTGCATCACTTCCAACGATGAAACAAGTTTTTGTTGCACCTAAATCTGCAGTTGCTGCAAAACGTTTTGAAGCACTTGTCTATCTTTCACGTAAAGAGATAGAGGCTGAGCTTATGGAAGATGGTACTTTTTACATTCCTTCATTTTCAACTTCAGTGGTGTCGTACAAAGGGCTTGTGATGCCTACGCACATTAAAGAATTTTATAAAGATTTAGCGAATCCTGATTTTGAAATCTCTTTTTGTCTTTTCCACCAACGTTTCTCTACCAACACACTACCACAATGGAAACTTGCACAGCCATTTAGAATGATTGCCCACAATGGTGAGATTAACTCAGTGACAGCAAACCGTTTTAACGTTGCTGCTAAAATGGCATCTGCAAAATCAGATGTCTTTACAGATGAAGAGATGAATAGACTAAAAAATGTTATCCAAAATGGTATGTCTGACTCTGCAAGTTTAGATAACTTTATGGAGTTCTTACGTGTCAATGGTGTGGACTTCTTTAAGGCTGCTCGTTCACTCGTTCCAGCACCTTGGCATAATGCACCACATATGGACTCAGACCTTAGAGCTTTTTATGAGTATGCAAGTACTTGTTTTGAACCATGGGATGGACCAGCGGCAGTAAGTATGACTGATGGTCGTTACATCGGTTGTGTGATTGATAGAAATGGACTTAGACCTTCTAAATATATTAGAACCACAGACAACAGATTACTTATCTCTTCTGAGTATGGTGTACTTGAAGTACCTGAAGATGAGATAGTAGAACGTGGACGTTTACAGTCTGGTGAAATGATGGGTATTGACCTTAAGCATGGTAAAGTGCTTAAATCTACTGATATTGATGAGTACCTAAAAGCAGCTAATCCTTATGACAAATGGCTAGGACAAAACATGTCCTATCTGCAAGAACATGTACCTAATGCAACAGTAGAAAAATGTTCTAAAGACCATAAAGACATGGAATCTAGACAGCGTTACTTTAACTACACGGTAGAAGTAATGAAAGAGATTATTTCTCCTATGATAGCTGAAGGTAAAGAGACAACAGGTGCTATGGGTGATGATACACCTTTAGCAGCACTCTCTACAAAACAACGTAACTTTACAGATTTCTTTAAACAAAAATTTGCACAAGTAACAAACCCACCTATTGACCCAATACGTGAAAAAACGGTGATGAGTCTTAATACTGGTTTTGGTGAACAGCAAAATATCTTGGCAGATGGCCCTACACATGCAAAAAGATTAAAAACGGTACTCCCTGTGATGTCTGCTGAAAAGTTTACATTGGTACAAGAGTTTGGAGATGAGGGTGATGAGAAGTATGACCCAAGTTATAAAGTAGGTAAATACTCTACAGCGTATACGCATGATCTTAAAGCGAGCCTTGATACTTTGATAGCCAAAATCATTGTAGATGTAAGAGACAATGGTGTAAGAACGATTATATTAGATGATAGAGAACTCAGTGATGACAATAAAGTACTACCAATGCTTATGGTAGTAGGACGTTTAAGCCAAGAACTTCTTGATGCAAATTTAAGACATCTAGCAAGCATTGTGGCTGCAACGGGTGAAGTATTTGATCCACATTCTGCGGCTACGATGATAGCTTATGGTGCAGCAGCTATTTTCCCTTATCTACTTTACTACACAGTAGAGCAACTTGAAGGTAGTGATGATGACAACAGAGCTGAGATAAAAGCAACACTCAAACGTTTTAGACGTGCGATGGGTGCTGGACTTATGAAAATTATGTCTAAAATGGGGATAGCTACTATTTCATCATATAGAAACTCAAGACTCTTTGATGTTATCGGACTTGATAAAGATGTCGTCACCGAGTGTTTTAGAGGAACGGATTGTTTACTCCCTGGACTTGGCTATGAAGATATTGATGCACGTCTTAATGCGAACCATAAAAGAGCCTTTACTAATGCCTTTGACGGTAAGAAAAATCCACTCTATAAAGGTGGATACTATAAATATAAAAGAGGTGAAGAGTTTCATGACTTCTCTCGACCGACTATTACTGCTATTCAAAAATGTGCAGAGACGGGAAGTAAAGAAGACTACGCAAAAGTACAAGAACTTGTAAATAAAAGAGATAAAAAATTTATCAGAGACTTCTATGAGCTTAAAAGTGACAGAGCTTCCATCAGTATTGATGAAGTAGAGCCATTGAGTGAAATCTTTAAACGTTTCTCAACAGCTGCGATGTCTATGGGGTCTATCTCTCAAGAAGCACATGAGACACTCGCTGTTGCTATGAATACCATAGGAGCTAAGTCAAACTCAGGTGAGGGTGGAGAAGATCCGAGCCGTTATGGAACTGAGCGAAACTCAAGCATTAAACAAGTGGCTTCAGGACGTTTTGGTGTGACACCAGAGTATTTACGAAGTGCAACCGAGATACAGATTAAAGTTGCACAAGGTGCAAAACCAGGTGAGGGGGGACAGTTGCCTGGGTCTAAAGTGAGCCCACTTATTGCTGAGCTTAGATTTACAAAACCAGGGGTAACATTGATTTCACCTCCACCACACCATGATATTTATTCTATTGAAGATTTGGCACAACTTATTTTTGACCTTAAGCAGATCAATCCAAATGCAAGAATTGCGGTAAAACTTGTTTCTACGGCAGGTGTAGGGACCATTGCTGCGGGCGTTGCGAAAGCATACGCAGATAAAATTATTATCTCTGGAGCTGATGGTGGTACGGGTGCTGCACCTATTGGATCTATCAGATTTGCGGGTAACCCTTGGGAACTAGGTCTTATAGAAGCACACAATGCACTTAAAGCCAATAGTCTTAGAGGGCAGGTCACACTCGAAACGGATGGTGGACTCAAAACAGGACTAGATGTTGTTAAAGCAGCAATACTTGGTGCAGAAGAATATGCCTTTGGTACAGGTGCGTTGGTACTTGTAGGATGTGTAATGCTCAGAGTATGTCACATGAACACTTGTGCAGTAGGTGTTGCTACACAAGATCCAAAACTAAGAGCTAGATTTTCTGGAAATGTACAAAAAGTGATTAATTACTTCACCTTAATGGCAGAAGAAGTGAGAGAAATACTTGCAGAGCTTGGATATAAATCATTAGAAGAGATTGTGGGTAAAAATGATTTACTTGAAGTGATTGATGATGAATTTGCGAAGAAATTTAATTTTCATGAGTTACTGTACAAACTTGAGGGTGTAAACACTTGTCAAGTAGCATCTAATGAGCCTTATGATCAAAATGAGTATGAGAAAGAGTTAGTTAAAGAGTTGATGCCTACGATTAAAGACCCTTCTACGCCTGTTGTGTTGAATAAAGAGATTTCTAACCTCAATAGATCTTTTGCAACACGTATCTCTGGTGAGATAGCAGCACTTCATGGTAATGCAGGGCTTCCAGATGGAACGATAACACTTAACATGAAAGGAACTGCTGGTCAATCACTAGGTGCCTTTATGTCTAAAGGTATCAACATCAATATTGAAGGTGCAGGGAATGACTATATCGGTAAAGGTATGAATGGTGGTCAAATCGTAATTACTTCTGAAAAAGCAGGATATGAGTTTGCCCTTGGTGGTAACACTTGTCTCTATGGTGCAACAGGTGGTACACTTTATGTCAATGGTCAAGTAGGTGAACGTTTTGCAGTACGTAACTCAGGAGCAACTACAGTCGTAGAAGGTACGGGAGATCACCCTTGTGAGTATATGACAGGTGGTGTTGCAGTTATCCTTGGTAAGACAGGGGTAAACTTCGGTGCAGGTATGACAGGTGGTAAAGCATTTGTATATGACTTAGAAGGTAACTTCTACGAAAAAGTAAACCCTGAGCTTGTGGAAGCACTTCGTATCGACACGGATGAGTGGGATACAGAGATGTTTGAACTCAAAGCACTTCTTAAAGACTACGCAGCAAAAACTGGTTCAAAAAGAGCGGCATATATTTTGGAAAACTTTAGAACGGAAGTTCGTAAGTTTTGGATGGTAGCACCACGTGGAATGAAACCAACCATCGTTGCAGATAAAAAAGGCGAATAGTTAAGCGATGACACCATTTATTGAAGCCTGTATTAAAGCGAATGAGGAAATAGCGACTGCTATTAAAGAAGGTTTTGATACTTCTTGGTTTGAAAAGACAGAAGTAGGTGCAGGTGGCGATGTGAGTTCTAAACTTGACTTGATGGCTGAGGCTATCTTTGTGAAGTATCTGGGCTCTTTTGGACATATCGAGTCTGAAGAGTCTGGGCTTATTGGTGAAGGTGCAGATAAAATCATCATTGATCCTATAGATGGGTCATCTAATGCTCTCTCACTCTTTCCTTTTTATGGTACTTCTGTTGCACGTGTTAATGCGGATGGTATTTTAGATGCGGCGATTGTCTGTAATCTTGCAAATGCAGATATATTTTTTACGACAGTATCAGATGGTGTGCAACAAGGTAAACTTTTTAGTACACGTTTTCACAACCCACACACAGCACCAAATGCAGAAGTAGGACTCTTTGAAAAAGCCTATGCAAATCCTACGTTAGTAGCACGCTTAGACCAAGAAAAACTCAAATTTAGAGCACCTGGTGCCATAGCACTTTCTTTAGCCTATGCACGTTCAGTGAATTATGTACTTTTTATGGGCACGTTTCGTATTTATGATTTTGCAGCAGGATTGGCACTTTGCGAGGGGATTGAAGTGATTGTTGAAGAGGATTATGTTATAGTATCGAAAGAAAAAGTGATAGCAGATAAAATAGAAGAATTAATAAAAAATGATAAGATTTTAGGAGAATAAAATGTTTGGTAGTATTTTTGGAGGCACAAAAACAGAGGCAACACATAAAGAGACACGAAATCAATGGATTAAGTGTCCTAAATGTACTTCTTTGATGTATTATAAAGAAGTAGAAGCAAAGCAAAATGTTTGTCCTAAATGTAACCACCATTTTCGTATTTCTGCAGAGAAGCGTATCGCTTCTCTCGTTGATGAAGGTTCATTTGTAGAAATGGATAATACCTTAGCACCTGTAGACCCACTCAAGTTTTCAGATAAAAAATCATATAAAAAACGTTTAGAAGAAGCTAAAGCAAAAACAGGTAAAACATCATCTGTGATGAGTGGAAGCTGTACTATTGGTGGATTGCCAATTGAGATAGTTGTTTTTGACTTCTCTTTTATGGGTGGAAGCCTTGGTTCCGTTGAGGGTGAGAAAATCGTTCGTGGTATCACAAGAGCGATAGAAAAAGAGTGTGGATTCATCATTGTCTCTGCTTCTGGTGGGGCTAGAATGCAAGAGAGTACTTACGCATTGCTTCAAATGTCTAAAACATCAGCTGCACTTAACAGACTACACCAAAAAGGACTTCCTTTTATCTCTATCTTAACAGACCCTACTATGGGTGGTGTTTCAGCGTCATTTGCGATGCTCGGTGATGTCATTATGGCAGAACCAGGTGCGCTTATTGGGTTTGCAGGACAGAGAGTAATTAAGCAGACTGTTGGTGTTGATTTACCCGAAGGTTTCCAACGTTCAGAGTTTTTACTTGAACATGGACTTATTGATATGATAGTAGACCGTGGTGACATTCACCAAACATTGACAGATCTCTTTAAACTCTTCAACAAAAAGGCGAGTTAATCGCTACACAAATTTATGCTTTAGTAGACAAAAAAACACTTACTCAAAAAGGTGTTTCTCTTGTCTCACATCTTCAATACTTACAAACTTTTACAAACATACCCATACTTCAATACCGTAATAAACTAGGCTCTTTAGAAAATAAAAAAGAAGATTTACTAACTATACGTGAATATTACGGTGGTACATTGATTATAAATGATGCAATAACACTCATAGATTATGCAGATGGCTTACATATAGGGCAAGAAGATATACGTATTTATAGTGATAATTTGGTTGAAGCTGTAGCCATGATACGTCATGTAATAGGACGAAAACGACTAGGACTCTCTACACACAATAAAGAAGAGATACTTGAAGCCAACACACTTGACCTAGACTATATTGGTTTAGGTGCGTATCGAGCTACCGATACGAAATCTGAAGCCAACGTTGGTGGCAAAGCACTCATAGAAGCTGCAAGCTATTCTAAGCATCCTGTAGGAATGATAGGTGGAGTTACTTTAGAAGATGAATTTGATGCACCTATACTTTACAAAGTGATAGGCTCTGGACTCTACGCTTAATGAACTGGCTAGCACATGTCTTTCTCTCTGAGAATCATATAGAACATCAACTGGGTAATTTACTCACAGACCCACTTAAAGCAAGAGCTTGGGAAGGTGCGAGTGTACATATACGTCATGGTATAGAGACACATAAGCGTATAGATGCTTTTACCGATAGCCATCCTATAGTGTCAAAATCTAAAGCACGTTTAGCAAAAAGAGGTCCTTTAAAAGGGGTAGTTTTAGATATTTTATATGACTATTATTTGAGTATCCATTGGAAAAAGTATGCTTATATGGAACGTGAACATTTTTTAGAGATTTTCCGTACCAAGGCACCTCATGCTATGGATGGATATCCTGATAGAGCACAAGAGGTCATCGCTAGGGTAGTCATCAACAGACAACTTTCTTCGTACATTACGATGGATGGCGTGGAGCGAGCTTTTGGTCGCATAGACAGGAGGCTTTCAGACCGTGCACGCAGTAAAGACACTTCTACACGATACCTTCCTATTATTGAAAAAGAAAATGACTACTTGGAAAAAGCATTTTTAGATTTTTTTCCTGAACTTATGGAAGAGATAGCTAAAGACTTAGAGACTCAAAGTATTGAGCATTGGAAGTTATAAGGTTTTTTGTATTACACTTCTGCAATTAAAACTTTTAAGGAGCAAAATATGAAACTATTTATTTTTACATTTCAATTTACCACTGTGCTTCTTCACTCTTGGCTCTAGCCTACTACTATTTTTCTTAGCTGATATTCTTATCTATCAATTTTAATTTAATTTATTTTATTGTTGTTTCCTCTACGTTCATATTGTGGTGTTGTTGTTCTCCTTACTTTTCTAGAAAAGTAAGCAAAATTCGTCTCTCCTCTCAAATCACTCCGTTTACAAGGGTGTTCGGAGAGACAAGGCACACTGCGTGTGATTAATAGAGGATTTTTTGTTAAAAATGTAAAGGATGCCGTATGGCACAAATAAAAGTATATGGGATTGATTCCCATCTAAACCCTATCAAGGAACAGTTATTGGATGTGATTCATAGCTGTATGGTGGAGGCGTTAGTGTTTCCTAAAGATAAACGATTTTATAGGTTTTTTCCTATGAAAGAGGAGGATGTGTTTTATCCTACTAACAGAAGTAGTGCCTACACTATCATAGAAATAATGATGATAGAGGGACGTACCAAAGAGACAAAGAAAAAGCTCATAGCTTTACTTTTTGAGCACATACGAAAAGAGCTTGGTATACAAGCTGTAGATATAGAGATAGTCATCCAAGAAGCACCTGCGTATCACTTTGGGTTTCGTGGGATGTCTGGCGATGAGATGTTATTAGATTATAAGGTAGAGGTGTGAGGTGATTTTAGATGAGAATATCTCTCATTCATATCTAAAATCAATAATAGTACAATACACAAACTCAAAAAGGATAAAAATGGGCTTTTTTCAATACGGAGAAAAAGTAGAAGGGTATGAGGTACTGGTACTCAATGAAAGAGAAGCACGAGCAGGGGCAGGTATACTTTTTCTTATAGGCATACTTAGTCTTGTTAATGCTGTAGCGTTGGGACATGTGATTGTGACAAAAGTGTTTATCTCATTTTTTACTTTAGACTTTTTGATGCGTGTGATACAGCCTCGTTACTCTCCTAGTTTATTGCTTGGTAGGTTTTTTGTACAGAATCAACGTCCTGAGTATGTGGGTGCAGCACAAAAACGTTTTGCATGGGGTATAGGTTTGATGTTAGCGGTACCTATGTTTTATCTTTTAGTGATTGACTTTCAACCTAATCCTATTAAAGTTTTGGTGTGTATTATCTGTTTGGCACTACTTTTTTTTGAATCGGCATTTTCTATCTGTCTTGGGTGTAAGATATATGGGATTTTTAAAAAAGACCCTGTGACCCATTGTCCAGGTGGTATTTGTGAAGTAGGTACCAAGGATGCTATACAAACTTTTAATCTTGCCCAAAAACTCATTACGCTTAGTGTTGTAGTGGCTTTGTCTTTTGGTCTCTATAGTTATTTTACAAAAGTAGAGAGTAAGACAATGTTAGCTAGAAAAGTAAAACATATGATGATGAGTGATGCAGAGCGTCAGGCTTTTGAAGAATCAAAAGCTGAACGTGAATTTGATGAGTTTTAAGACTTATACATTAGATTGATAAAAAATTATGTTCATGAAACTCCCCAAAATCCTACAAGCTATCTCAAAAGAACTACAAAGTAAAAATGCCAAAGCCATCATAGTAGGTGGCTCAGTACGTGACCATTTTTTAGAGCTTCCCATTAAAGACTATGATGTTGAGGTGTATGGATTGGAAACTATGGAGGAGTTAGAGGATATACTCTCACAGTATGGCTCTGTAAACCTTGTGGGCAAGAGCTTTGGGGTGTTGAAGTTTCAGTATGAGGGTGAGGAGTATGATTTCTCGTTTCCTCGAAATGAGATTAAGACGGGTGAAGGACATAGAGGGTTTGATGTCAGTGTTGATGGTAGTCTTGACTTTAAAACGGCTGCTAAGCGTAGAGACTTTACTGTTAATGCATTGGGCTATGATATAGAAGAAAAATCCTTTATAGACCCATTTGGTGGAATAGAAGATATAAAACAAAAGCAACTACGACACATAGATGATAAAACATTCATTGAAGACCCTTTGCGTGTCTATAGAGCTGTACAGTTTTGTGCTAGGTTTTGGTTCACACTTTCATCTGAAACTCAGCTACTTTGTAAAGAGATGGTAATCAAAGGTATGTTAGAAGAGCTACCTAAAGAGCGTGTTTATATAGAGTGGACAAAGCTACTCCTTAAAGCTCCTAGACC
>Ga0256824_10000232_pt1 | contig 20148 bp, 15 predicted proteins | sample CV67metaG_FD_191570 | JGI IMG/M metagenome (GOLD analysis project Ga0256824, IMG submission 191570) | Hydrothermal vent microbial communities from East Pacific Rise, Pacific Ocean - CV67 | ecosystem: Environmental > Aquatic > Marine > Hydrothermal vents | place: Pacific Ocean: East Pacific Rise...
TTTATTCCACAATGAAGCAGGCGAGTTTGTGGTAACAGAAACAGAAGCAGATAAAAAATCATACAAAACATTACACACTTCAATTAAAAAATTACAAGACGATTTAGAACGTTTTTCTTTCAATACTGGTGTGTCAAACTTTATGATTGCAGTAAATGAGTTACAAGCTCAAAAATGTAATAATAAAGCCATTTTAAAAGATTTAACTATTCTAATTTCATCTTATGCCCCACATATTTGTGAAGAGTTATGGCAAAAGTTAGGAGAAACTGAAAGTATATCTTTCGCTACATTCCCAGAGTTTAAAGCTGATTATTTAGTAGAAAGTGAATATGCTTATCCAGTGTCGTTTAATGGTAAAATGAGATTCAAATTAGAATTACCAACTAATCTAAGTAAAGACGAAATTGAAAAAGCTGTTTTAGAAGCTGAACAATCTCAAAAATGGTTAGACGGTAAAGCGCCTAAAAAAATGATTGTAGTACCAGGTAAAATTGTGAATATTGTACTATAAGTAAAAGTATACATTATATTAAAAAAGCCAATAAATTTAATTTATTGGCTTTTTTATATCGTAGTTGGTGTTGTTATAACTGATTGTTCAATAACCCTTCTTTATTTACTATTTTATGTAAATGTGGATTTGTTCTTAAGGCCTTCATCAAGTTTAAATGACCTATGTGATGACAATCAGAACCAATGACATCAATTAGATCACGATCAATCATGTCTTCGGCCATTTTTTTAACAGCTGGTCCGTATTGACCTGATAATGAATTAATATTTAATTGAATTAAGCACCCTCTGTTTTTGAAGTCTTGTATTTTTTCAAAATTATTAAAATAATATGGGTAACGTTCAACGTGTGCCATGATAGGTTTGTAATTCTGTGTCTGTAAGTTAAATATTGTTTCTTTTACCCGTGGTGGTTCCATACTGAAGGGTAATTCAAACAAAACGTAATTGTCTCCAAAAGTTAATAAATCCTTTTGTTCAATAAGTGCTTCAAAGTGAAAATCTAAAAAATATTCGGCAGCAGCTTCAATTTCTATTTCAATACCTGCATCTTTTATACCTTGTTTGACTTTTTTTAATCCACCTAAAATAATTTCGGGTGTGTTTTTATAAAAGTCGCTCATCACATGTGGTGTCGTAATAACTTTTTTATAGCCTAATTCCGAAAAACGTTTAAGCATATCTAAGCTATCATCTAAGTTTTTAGAACCATCATCAATTCCGGGTATTAAATGTGAATGCAAATCCGTTTTAAGTAAACCATAATTGATAGGGTCTAATTTTGGTGTTCTTTTGAAAAGATTTTTTAAAAAGCTCATTACTGTAAAGTAGTTTTAATTAACTATTATTTAATGTCTTAGGTTTTAAATTTAACTCAAGGTGCGAAACTTGAGATGTCAATTTCTATATATTTTCATTTCCAATCTGTTGATTGAAAATGAAAATACTCAATTAGACTATCATTTCTCACAAATCCAATAAATCAGTCTAAAATCGTAGCGGTCTAGCAGTTACTAAAATTCAATATTTCAGTTTTACGTTTTTGAATATAACGTTCTAAGGTCTAGTAGCTTATAATGACCAATATTTCAATTCTTTAATTGTATCTTTATAGATTCCTTTTAAGTCAATAAATACACCTTTTCCATCTTTTAAAATCGATTTAAAAAAAGCTTCTGATTTACCACAATACTCTTCATGGTTTACTGCTACAATAATGGCATCATAATCATCAGCCATTTTATCAACTAATCCAAAACCATATTCTTTTTTAAGAGCATCTGAATTTGCAAATGCATCCACCACTTCAACATTACAAGAAAAAGATTGTAATTCAGTAATCACATCTACCACTTTTGAATTTCTAATATCAGACACATTTTCTTTAAAGGTAGCTCCCATTACTAAAACTTTTGACTCCATAGGGTTTTTTCCTTGTGCAATCATCATTTTAACTGTTTGTTTACCAACATAAAACCCCATTGAATCGTTTACATAACGACCAGAGTTAATAATTTTAGCATGGTAGCCAACTTGCTTTGCTTTGTGAGTTAAATAGTAAGGGTCAACACCAATACAGTGTCCGCCAACTAAACCTGGTCTGAAATTTAAGAAATTCCATTTAGTACCAGCAGCTTCTAAGACATCATATGTATTAATACCTAATTTATTAAAAATGATTGATAATTCATTAATCAAAGCAATGTTTACATCACGTTGTGTATTTTCAATAATTTTAGCAGCCTCAGCTACTTTTATACTTGACGCTCTATGTACACCTGCCGTAACAACTAATTCATAAACCTTAGCAATAATATCAGCTGATTCAACTGTGTCACCAGATGCAACTTTTACAATACTTGATAAAGTATGGACTTTGTCTCCTGGATTAATTCTTTCAGGTGAATATCCTACGTTAAAGTCAGTTTTCCAAGTCAATCCAGATTCTGCTTCTAAAACAGGGATACAGTCCTCTTCTGTACAACCAGGATAAACAGTAGATTCAAAAACGATATAATCACCTTTTGAAATTACTTTACCAACGGTTCCGCTAGCACCTAATAAAGGTTTTAAATCCGGTAAACGGGCATCATCAATTGGCGTTGGAACAGCAACGATATAAAAATCACAGATCTTTAAATCATCAATGTTTGCTGTGAATTCAATGTCTACTCCTTCAAAATCAGAAGCTTCTAATTCTTCAGACGGGTCAATATTGTTTTTCATCATTTCAACGCGTTCTGCATTGATATCGAATCCAACAACTTTTAATTGTTTTGCAAATTCAAGGGCAATTGGTAAACCAACATATCCTAATCCTATAACTGCTAATGTTGCTTCTTTGGCAACTAATTTATCGTAAATATTCATTCTGTACTTTAATTTTATTTTGAAAAGCTCTTGTCACGAACTTCATAAATTCTTTCTATAATGTCAACTACTTTTAAGCCTTCTAAGGCGTTTGTTGTTGCTGTTGTTCTTCCTTTTAAAGTGTCGACTACATTTTCAATCACATAATGATGATTGGCAGCTGATCCTTTATATTGACCATAGTCATTTGGTGGATTTGATTTAGCTAAAGTAGGCATTTCATAATTATCAATATGACAGTATTCAACTTTATTCATATATTGACCACCAACTTTTACACTTCCTTTGCTTCCGATAATAGTAATACTACTTTCTAAATTTTGACCCCACACAGCAGTTGAATAATTTAAAGTTCCCATTCCTCCATCTAAAAAATCAAATGATACAAATCCAGAATCTTCAAATTTTGTTGAGTCTTTATGTGTGAAATCTCCAAATTTTCCTTCAATATTTTTAATGTCACCAAATAACCAGTACATGATGTCAATAAAGTGTGAAAATTGAGTGAATAATGTTCCTCCGTCTAAATCAGAAGTCCCTTTCCATCCACCAGCTTTGTAATATCTAGCATCACGGTTCCAGTAACAATTGACTTGGACCATAAATATTTTTCCAAGAATATCATTCTCTACAATGTCTTTTAACCACATTGATGGCGGAGAATACCTGTTTTGCATCACGGAAAAAACATGTTGGTGGTGGCGTAACGCTTTATAAATAACATCCTCACATTTTGCTTTAGATAGTCCAATTGGTTTTTCAACAACAATATGTTTTTTATGGTCTAATGCTGCAATTGCTTGTTCAGAATGTAGTCCGTTAGGTGTGCAAATATTTGCTACATCAAAATCAAAATCAGCCGCTAACAATTCTTCTAGTGAACTATAAAAAGGAATGTCTTCAAAATTTTCTAATGCCAATTCACTTTTAGGGCGAATGTCGCATAAAGCAACTAGCTCTGATTCAGGATTGTTATCAATCATAGTCGCATGACGTTTTCCTATATGGCCACACCCAATTACTACAAATTTTATTCTATTAATTTCGTGTATTGCTCCCAATTATTTTATTCTTTTTACTGTATTATTATTCAATTTATATTCTTGTTTACTTTCTTTACAAATTGCATTACCAGAATCATTAAATACTAGCTTATGACCATATTCTCCAACCCAACCAATTTGTTTAGAAGGGTTTCCAACAACGAGCGCAAAATTAGGTATATCTTTTGTAACCACCGCACCTGCACCAATAAAAGCATACTCTCCAATGTTATTACCACAAACGATTGTTGCATTAGCACCAATTGAAGCTCCTTTTTTTACGATAGTTTTAGCGTATTGGTTACGTCTATTTATTGCTGATCTAGGGTTAATCACATTTGTAAAAACCATAGATGGTCCTAAAAATACATCATCTTCACATATTACTCCTGTGTAAATAGATACGTTATTTTGGACTTTAACATTGTTACCAAGTACTACACCTGGTGAAATAACAACATTTTGACCTAAATTACATCCAGAACCTACTACGCAGTTTGACATGATATGTGAAAAATGCCAAATTTTGGTTCCTTCACCAATGTTACAATTATCATCAATTACAGCGGTTTCGTGTGCGAAATAATTCATTTATTTTACGTATTTATCAAAGTTATTATGTTCTTTTTTATTTAATTCTTCTTTACTCAAAGATTTAAAGTAAGCATAAGTACGTTTTAATCCTTCAGCTCTGTCAATTTTTGGTTCCCAACCTAAAATTTTAATTGCTTTAGTGATGTCTGGTTGACGTTGCTTTGGGTCATTAACAGGTAAGTCTTGATAGATTACTTTTTGGTCTGTCCCTGTCAGTTTAATAATTTCTTCAGCAAAATCACCAATACTTATTTCGTCAGGGTTTCCAATGTTTACAGGTTGGTTATAATCTGAATGTAATAATCTATAAATACCTTCAACTAAATCGTCAACATAACAAAATGAACGTGTTTGAGAACCATCACCAAAAATAGTTAAATCTTCACCACGTAATGCTTGACCGATAAATGCTGGTAAAACTCTACCGTCATTTAATCTCATTCTTGGTCCATAAGTATTAAAAATTCTTATTATTTTAGTGTCTAGACCATGATAAGTATGGTAAGCCATAGTGATAGCTTCTTGAAAACGCTTAGCTTCATCATACACACCTCTTGGTCCAATTGGATTCACATGTCCCCAATATTCTTCTGTTTGTGGATGTACCTTTGGATCTCCATAAACTTCACTTGTTGAAGCAATCATTAATCTTGCACCTTTTGCTTTGGCTAGTCCTAAACAATTATGAATACCTAAAGATCCAACTTTTAAAGTTTGAATAGGTATTTTTAAATAATCAATAGGACTTGCAGGGGAAGCAAAATGTAAAATGTAGTCTACTTTTCCTGGCACATGAATATATGTACTCACGTCTTGATTGTAAAATTCAAAATTTTCTAATGGGAATAAATGTTCAATATTTTTTAAACGTCCTGTAATTAAATTATCCATTGCAATTACATGATAGTCTTCTTTAATAAATCTATCACATAAATGAGAACCTAAAAATCCTGCAGCACCTGTTATTAATATTCTTTTTTTATTGTTCATTTTATCTTAATATTTCAGTTGTACAATATTTTCGTACAACTAATATTTTTAATAATTAATATTTTTGTTCTTCTGTTTCAAATCTAATTAATAATAAAGTTAAAAGTTTTTATAAATATTAACCTAATATAGTTCTTCTACCAATACTTTCGTAATAAAATCCTTTTCCTTCCATATCATCAAGGTTGTAAAGGTTTCTACCGTCAAATATTTTTGGTGATTTAAGATTTGCTTTCATTTTATTAAAATCAGGGTTTCTAAATGCACCCCATTCTGTAACGATTAATAGTGAATCTACATTCATAATAGCTTCATATTGATTGTCTACAAAAGTTATCTTATCTTGATATAAAACTTTTACGTTATCCATTGCTTCAGGATCGTAAGTAATTATTTTTGCACCTAAACTTAATAGTTTGTCTATAATGTATAAAGCAGGCGCTTCTCTAATGTCATCCGTGTCTGGTTTAAACGCTAATCCCCACATGGCAAATATCTTTCCTTTTAAATCTCCGTAGTGATTTACTAATTTGTCAACTAACTTTACTTTTTGAATATCATTAACTCTTAAAACAGCATTAATTATTTCAAAATCAAAATTTTGTTCTCTACCAGATTTTACAAGTGCTTGAACATCTTTAGGGAAACAGCTTCCACCAAAACCAATACCAGGAAATAAGAAACGTTTTCCAATTCTATCATCCGATCCAATTCCTATTCTAACATCATCCACATTTGCACCTACTAATTCACAAAAATTAGCAATTTCGTTCATGAATGTGATTTTTGTTGCTAAAAATGAATTGGCTGCATACTTTGTCAGTTCTGCAGATTTTTCATCCATAAATAAAATAGGATTTCCTTGTCTTACAAATGGTCTATATAATTCTTTTAATATTTTTTTTGCTTTGTCTGATTCTGTCCCAATTACAACTCTATCAGGCTTCATAAAATCATCAATTGCAAAACCTTCTCTTAAAAATTCAGGGTTTGAAACAATATCAAAATCAACGGCAGCATTTTTAGCAACTGCAGCATGCACTTTTTCTGCTGTCCCAACAGGAACTGTAGATTTATCAATGATAATTTTATAATCTGTAATTATTTTACCTAACTCTTCACCTACACCTAAAACATAAGACAAATCAGCAGAGCCATCAGCACCCGGAGGAGTGGGTAATGCTAAAAATATGATATCAGATTTATCAATAGCGTCTTTTAAATTAGTCGTAAATTTTAATCTACCTTCTTTTATATTTCTTTCAAATAAAATATCTAAACCAGGTTCGTAAATGGGAACAATTCCATTTTTCATTTTTTCGACCTTATTCTGGTCAATGTCAACACAAATTACATTATTCCCTGTTTCAGCAAAACAAGTTCCTGTTACTAATCCAACATATCCTGTACCAACTACTGCAATGTTTTTCATTACTTATTTTGTTAAGTATTCTTTTAATGATTCAGTGATATAAGCTAACTGCTCATTATCTAATTCTGTATGCATAGGTAAAGATAACACACATTTACATAATTCATTTGTTACTTTAAAGTCATCATGATTATATTTGTCTGTATCATAAGCATTTTGAGTATGTAAAGGCATTGGGTAGTAAATCATTGCCGGAATACCTTTTTCATTCATGAATTTTTGTGCTTCAAATTGATTAATACCATCAATTTTCAACGTGTATTGATGGAATACGTGAGTTGAATAATCTGAAATTTCAGGAACCTCTACACCATCAATTTGACTAAAAAAGTCAGAGTAATATTTTGCAGCATGTTGCCTGTTCTTAGTATATGAATCTAGTTTTGCTAATTTTATTCTTAAAACAGCAGCTTGAATTGAGTCTAATCTTGAATTAACACCAACTCTATCATAATAATAGCGTTCGCCCATTCCGTGGTTTACAATTGAGCGTATTAATGTTGCAAGTGTGTCATCATTTGTGAAGATAGCGCCGCCATCTCCAAAACATCCTAAGTTTTTAGAAGGGAAAAATGAAGTTGTACCAATGTTTCCAATACATCCGGCACTTTTTATAGATCCATCTTTAGATGTGTATTTTGCGCCAATTGCTTGAGCTGTATCTTCTACTACAAAAAGATTATGTTTCGCTGAAATTTCCATAATAGCATCCATATTTGAACATTGTCCAAATAAGTGTACCGGAATTATCGCTTTTGTTTTAGGCGTAATAGCTTTTTTTAAAGACTCGATTGAAATGTTGAATGTATCTCTATCAACGTCTACCAATACTGCTGTTAAATTTAATAATTTAATTACTTCAACAGTTGCTGCAAATGTAAAATCTGATGTAATAACTTCATCACCAGGTTTTAACCCTAAAGCCATTAAAGCGATCTGTAATGCATCTGTACCGTTAGCACAAGGTATAACGTGTTTTACATCTAAGTATGTTTCTAATTCAGACTGAAAAGCTTTAACTTCTGGTCCGTTAATGTATGCTGCAGAGTTCAGTACTCCATTAATTGCAGTCTCTACTTCTGGTTTGATTTTCTCATATTGAGAGACCAAATCCACCATTTGAATTTTTTTCATTTTTGTTAATTTTAATTAACTTAACGTGTATAGTTTGCGAATATAACCAATATTCAGTTAAATTTGACGTTTACAATTGATACAAACTTAATAAAATATGAAAAATATTGTTCTTGCACTTTTTTTTATGATTAGCTTTTCTGTTTTCTCTCAAAGGGATTTAAAAACTAAACCAGTGTTTACAACTATTTTTGGTTTGCATTATAAAGCAAATTTTTCTGGAGGAACGTTTGCAAATCGTTGGGGATTTACAAATACATTAGGCGGAGATGTCGATTTTAAATTAAAGAATGGTTTGACATTTGGCGCTGATGGAGGGTTTATGTTTGGTAACCAATTTAAACAGTTTGATATATTTGAGAATGTAGTTAATTCGTCAGGAACTATAACCTCTCAAGGAGGAACGATTTCAACTGTTCTTTTTTTGATGAGAGGAATGAATGTAAATGGGACAATCGGTTATGTGTTTAATAAATTAGGTCATAATGTAAACTCTGGTGTTTGGATTAATGCAGGTGTTGGTTTTTTAGCACATAAAATTAGAATTGAAACACAAGAAGATCAAGTTGTTAATTTAGAAGGAGATTATTTAAAAGGGTACGATCATTTAACAATGGGGATTAATACAAAACAATTTGTTGGTTATTTATTTCAACATGATAAACGATTTTTAAATTTTTATGTTGGCGTAGAGTTTATTCAAGGATTCACAAGAAATGTTAGAAATTATAATTTTCATACAAAAGGACCTGAAAACGAATTGCAAATTGATATGATTAATAGTATTAAAGTCGGGTGGATGATTCCAATTTATAAAAGAATGGTTCAAGATTTTTATATTGATTAATGAGGTTTATCTATCAAATAGGAGTTAATCTATATAGTCTCATTGTCTATATAGTTTCGTTTTGGAATCCAAAAGCAAAATTAGTTGTAAAGGGTAGACTAAAGTCGATAGAAAAACTTAAAATGTTTTCATCTAACGAACATACATACTGGTTTCATTGTGCAAGTTTAGGTGAGTTTGAACAAGCTAGACCATTAATTGAATCGTTAAAATTAGAACATAAAAATTGCCAAATTGTGATTACCTTTTTTTCGCCATCTGGTTATGAGGTTAGAAAAAATTACGAATTTGCGGACTTGATTTTATATTTACCACGAGATTCAAAAACAAATGCTAATTTAGTATTAGATGCTATTCAGCCCTCAAAAATATTTTTTATTAAATATGAATTCTGGGCAAATTATTTATTAGAAGCCAATAAACGAAATATACCAACTTACTTAGTGTCAGGTGTCTTTAGAAAAAAACAAATATTTTTCAAGTGGTATGGTGGATTTATGCGTCATGTTTTAAGTTCATTCACAGCTATTTATTTGCAGAATGAAAATTCTAAAGTGTTATTAGATTCTATTAATGTTAAGTCATTAGTTACTGGTGATACTAGGTTTGATAGAGTAATGCAGAACGCAGAGAAGGTAAAGTCGTTTCCTGAAATTGAACAGTTTATTGATACTAAGAAATGTATTGTAGTTGGGTCGAGTTGGGAAGAAGATGAAGCTGTTATTTTTTCTACATTGAATAAGACAAAAGGAATAAAAGTTATTGTAGCGCCTCATGAGGTTCATGAAGCTCGCATCAATGCAATTGAGTCTTCATTAACACAGAGGGTAATTAAGTTCTCAGATTTAGAACGGTCTGATAATAAAGAAAACTTTGACGTATTAATTATTGATAATATAGGGGTTTTAATGCATTTATATCAATATGCAGACGTAGCTTATGTGGGGGGAGCGTTTGGAAAAGGATTACATAATATACTTGAGCCAGCTAGTTTTGGAGTGTCTGTTGTTTTTGGAAATACCTATTCAAAATTTCCTGAAGCGTTTCAGTTTTTGGAGGCTGGAATAGGATATTCAATTAATAATAAGAGTGAATTTGAATTAATTTTTAATGACTTGATAAAAAGGGATGAAACAGATAAAGTGTTGAGGTTTATGGTGTCACAAAAAGGAGCAACGGCAAAAATCATCAGAACTATTTTTAATTGAATTTTTATTTAAAATTTAAGTAACAATACAAATTGTTTGGCGTATAGATTAAATCTAACTAGATTTGTAATATTAAGAATTAAATTGTTTAATGAATTTATCAAAGTACATAGCAGAATTATTAGTCGGGAAAAATTGTGTAATTGTTCCTGGTCTTGGTGGTTTTATAGCCAACTATAAACCTGCAGTTATTGATGAGTTAAGACATAAAATTTATCCTCCTTCTAAAGGGGTTTTATTTAATTCTAATTTATTAAGTAATGATGGCTTGTTAGCCAATTATGTGTCAACACAAATTAGCAAAACCTATTCTGAGTCTTTATTATTAATTGAAGAGGAGAGTGCTAAATGGAAAGAGCAATTAAGTAAAGGCGAACGTGTTTCAATTGGAGAGGTAGGTTTTTTATATGAATCTGATACTAAAATTCAATTTGAGCAAGATAGAGAATTTAACCTTTATCTTGGTGCTTATGGTTTGTCAACAATACGTTTTGTAGGTTTAATAGAAAAACCAGAAAAGGTTAATATTATAGAAGAGCGTGAGCTATTAATTGAAATTAATGCAGTTTCTCATGCTGTTGAGTTAAAAGAAAACAAAAAAGAAGCTGTTGTAATTAATTTGCCAAGAAAAGAAAGTAAATCTTATAGGTGGAAATATTTGGCAGTAGCGTGTATCTTACCAGTTCTGTTTTATTCATATTGGATACCAATGGAAACACATTATCTTGATTCTGGAAATATTCAAATGGCAGATTTTAATCCATTACAAAAAAAATCAATTAAAATTTATAATACACGATTTGAAAAGAATGAGATTGTTGATGTGAAAATTGAAAAAAGTACACTTGATAATGCTAAGTTTTTAGCGTCAACTATTGAAATCTATAACTATCAGTTCTCTGATGAATTGTACATTCCTGTTAATCTTAAATTGAATTCAGTTAAAGTTGATACAACTGATGTGGTTGCTAGTGTCGTTGTTGAAACTGAATCTAATGTAATAGTGAATCACTTTCATTTAATTGCAGGTTGCTTTGGGAGTGAAAATAATGCTGATTTGTTAGTTAAAGATTTAACCTCACAAGGTTATTCTTCAACAATTATTGATAAAAATAATGGATTGTTCAGAGTTGCAGTGCAGTCATTTGCATCAAAACAAAAAGCAATTAAGTTTAAATCAAAATTAGTTTCAAATTCAGTTTCTTCTTGGTTATTAGTGAAATAAATGTCTTTTGGTATACTAATTGTCTTGTATTGTATAGATTTCGTCTAAAAGTGTCTTATTTAGTGGGACTTAAATGATGTTAAATCAAAATCAATTATTAAATTTACAAAGCAAGAAATTTTAAAATATCATATGAAACAAATTATTTTAGGGGTGAGTGCATTTTTGTCATTAAGTACATTAATCGCGCAAACAGAATACCCAACAAACAAAGAAGGAAGTGACTATAAATTCGAAAAAATAGTTCACTTAGATGCAACACCAGTTCAATCTCAAGGAAATACAGGTACATGTTGGAGTTTTTCAACATTATCGTTTTTTGAGTCAGAATTAAAAAGAGTAGGTAAAGGAGATGCGTCATTATCAGAAATGTGGATTGCAAGATTCGCCTATTTAGGAAAAGCAGACAAACATATTAGAACAGATGGTAATACTAACTTTAGTCAAGGTGGAGCATTTACGGATATTCCTTGGGTAATTAAGAAATACGGAATTGTACCAGTTGAAGCTTATAATGGCTTAAACTACGGAACAGAAAAACACTCGCATTCAGTAATGGCATCAGTTTTAAAAGGTGCAGTAGCAGGAATTTTGAAAGGAAAAGATGCAATGAGAGGGGATGACAATTTATCATCTTCTTGGATTACAGCTTTAGAAGGAATTTTAGATGCTTATTTAGGTGAAGTACCTTCAAATGTTGAAGAATTTGAGTTTGAAGTAGATGGAAAAAAATATACACCATTAACGTATAGAGATCATTTAGGTTTAAATATGGATGATTATGTGTCAATTACATCATTTACAAATCACCCATTTTATTCTAAGTGTCAATTGGCAATTGCTGATAACTGGACATGGGGATATTCTTATAACGTAACAATGGATGATTTATGGAATACAAGTGTTAACGCTTTAGAAAATGGTTACACGTTTGCTTGGGGTGCTGATGTGTCTGAAGATTATTTTAATTACAGAGCAGGTTTAGCAATTGTACCAGAAGACAAATCATTAATATTTGTAAGTGGAGAAGATAATAAAAACTTTTCTGATGGAGGTTCTGAGAAAAAAGCATCTTGTTTTGAAACACCTGGAAAAGAGGAAGTAATTACTCAAGAAAAAAGACAAGCTGGTTATGATGGTAAACAAACTACTGATGATCATGGAATGCACGCTGTAGGTTTATATAAAGATCAAAATGGAACTAAGTATTTGTTAATCAAAAATTCATGGGGAGAATCTAATGAATGTGATGGTTATTTCTACGCTTCTGAAGCATTTTTTAAATTGAAAACTATCAATATCTTTTTACATAAAGATGGGGTTTCAAAATCAATTAAAAAGAAATTAGGGCTATAATTAGTACTGATTATTTAAAAGAACTAAAGCCATTCGTTAATTCGAGTGGCTTTTTTTGTGTATTTGAATAATGATTAATTTTGAATGGAGAACAATTAAATAAGAAAAGCAAATTTCATGTTTTAATTATACTAATTATTTTTTCTTCTTCTTGTAAGAAAAAATATGTTGTGGAGATTTCTCCTGAATATGAAGGGGAATGGCATTCAATACCTGTTGTTAGCCCTACTACAGGTGTTGGTTATGAGGCGTACTTCATTATTATTGATGGGCAAGGTGAAGCAGGGGGATGTAATTCTACTTTAGTTGATACTAATTGTTTTCAACATTTCAATGGAGATGCATTGTTCAATTGGAATAAAAGTAGATTTTGTATTGGAAAAACTTTTGAAGGAACAGGTAGTATAATTTTTCATATTAATAAACCTTACATATAAATTCAGATGGTAATTAGGAATGTACTTTAACAGATAGAGTTTATGTTAAGCGGTAGTTATAACCTCAGTTCGATATAAGGATTCGTTAGAAAAAGTCAAATAGACTGTGAGTTTTGGTTTAATATTGAGAGAGCTATCTCGATAGCTTGATTAATGTTTGGCTGAAAATCGCTGTATATTTTACTTTTTATTCGAATAGTTTTGAGTTTTCATCTATAACAGATGAATTAATAGAGGTGTAATATTTATAACTAGTACATTATTAGTCTATTATATGGGTTTAATTCTTTTTCCTTATGTCGAACTGAGGTTTGTAGTATCGTTTTCCAAACCAAAAGGTAAAATAAAGGTGCACAAATACTTTTTTTAATTAATCACTTGAAAATACCCATTTCTTTAAATATTGGTTTAAAAATTTTCACAACCTTTTCAGGGCTATATACAAGGTTGTCTTCTTTCATAATCATACTTTTAACGAAAGGATGAAACACTTCAGGTAAATCAACAATGTAAGTTGTGCTTTGAGCATGTATTTCACGGTTATAGCTATCATTAATTCCGTTGAAAAACTTTACCAATGTACCAACAAGTTCATTATCATTTTTAAATTCTGGTACCATTACAGCTGGATATAAAAAATCAGAAAATTCGTCTATAGCCATAAAAGAATAATTATCTCCATCAGCAGATTTACTGATAAAAGAAGTAATGTAAATAATTTCAAAAGGTTTAGTTGCTTTTTTCATTTTAGAGTATAGTTGTTTATTTTAATTAAAAATATATTTTATATTGTCCAATAGGTAGTAGTCCTGTTTGGTAAGTGGTTGTAATCTCTTTTTTATTGTTGTCGTATTGTCTTAAAAATACATTTTGATTATTAGTGAAGTTTTGTAGCATAATACCCCATTCTTGAGTTACTTTTTTTCCGACCATTTTAAAATGAATACTTAAGTCACCTTTCATATAATCGTCATATCTACCTTCATAAGCTTTCGAATAATCTCTCACTTCTTGATTGGCTGCAATGCTTTGTTCAAGTAAAATAGGGGTGTAACGTTTTCCTCCGTTTCTTGTAAATTTCAGGTCTAATGTAATAGAATTCTGGAATTTTTTTTGATGTTTAAATTTATATTCATATCCTGCTAAAGCATTTAAAGTATAATTCCCATTAAATGCTGTATTGTATTCTAAGCCATTACTAGCAGTGTATAATGATTGATAAATTGACGAACTAATTAAGAAATAAAATCCTTTGTCTAGAAATTTTTCAAGTGTAAAATCTGCTCCATAATTATTACCTTTTCCATTATTAGTTAAATAGGCAGGAAATGTTGAGGTAAAATCCGCTCCAAAGTTAGAGGTAGAGTAGGTGTCAATTTCTTTAGATACCGCAATGTCATATAGTTGTTGGTAATACAATTCAGTTTTAAATGAAATACCTTTTTTGAAATTGTGAGTATATCCTAATACTAAATGATGTGATTTTGAAAAATCTAAATCTTTAGCAGGTTGAATTATGGTAATCACACCGTTTGTAGTATCAGCTATTTCTCTATAGTAAAGTTCCATTGGTAGCATTTGACTGTGTAGACCATAGCCAAAAGTAAATTTGTCTTTGGTGGTGAGGTTCCATGCAACACCTGCTCTAGGTTCTAAGTTTTGACTACCATTTAAGGTTAGGTATTGGTAGTGGATTCCTAGGTTAAAAGTTAGTGTTGGGCTTACTTTATACTGGTATTGTGCAAATGGTTGAATTAATGTTGTATTGCCATTAAAGTCTCTAAGTGGGACTAAACCGTGAGGTTGAAAAAATGAGGAGTCGTGTAAGTTTAAAAAGAAAACATCTGCTTGTACTCCAGTTTTTAGTAATTGTTTAGCTGAAAATTTCTTATTTATAAATAGTTTACTTGACCATTTATCAATAGTTGATTGATTGTTATAGGTTGTGATTGGGTTTTCGAGATTAACGTCTAAGGTGTCATTTTGAATTAATACATAAGCGCTTTGGTAGGAAGAAGAAATATTTATGTATGCTGACTTTCCTATTCTCTGTTTGTGACTTAAACCAACTACGCCTACATTAGAGGTGAAGTAGGTATTACTATTGTCGATTGAAAACAAGTCGTCTGCATCTACTTCATTAGCTAGTAATTCAACGTTACTTAAACCTCCAATTCCAAAAAGTGAGGTGACTCCTCTTTTGTTTGGAAAGTTAAATTTAAAACTCACATCTTGATATTTGGGAATAGCATTTGTACCAAAATCTAATCCTAGTTTTTTAAATAGAATTAAATTATTATATCGGTAGTTAATTAAATAGGAAGCGCCTGTTTTTTTATGTAATGGACCTTCAGCCATGATTTCTGCTCCGTTAAAGCCAAATTGAAACATAAATTCATGTTTTTCATTGTTTCCTGTTCTCATTTTTAAATCAAAAACACCTGCAATGGCATTTCCGTATTCAGCAGGAAACGCTGAGGTCATAAAATCAGAGTTTGATAATACGTTATTATTTAAAATACTAATTGGACCACCAGTAGTTCCAAATCTGGCAAAGTGATTAGGGTTTGGAATATCTACACCTTCCATTTTATATAAAACACCTGTAGGAGAATTTCCTCTTATGATAATGTCATTTCGATCGTCACTACCTCCTTGAACACCAGCATAGTTTTGCGCCATTCTTGATACATCATTTAAACTTCCAGCATAACGTTTTGATTCGTCTATTGAGAAAGAACGAGAGCTAACTGTGGCCATTTTATTTAATGTCTCTCCTTTTTTTTGACCAGTTACGGTGACAGCCTCCATGACTTCAACAGATTCTTCTAGTCCTAATGTTAAAACAATTTCTTTTGAATTTACATCAATGTTTCTTAGTACTACAATATCATATCCTAAGTAAGAGATGACAAAAGTTTGTTTTCCTACGGGTACATTTTCTAATCTAAATTTACCGTTAAAATCTGAAACGGTAGCGTGGTAAGGGTTTGAGTTAAACAGTTCAAGCTTTGCTCCAATAATAGGTTCCAATGTTTCTTTATCTTTTATTGTACCACGAACCGTTTGAGTTAAGTGTTGAGCATAAGTATTACAACTTATAAACGTTAAGATAATTATAACAATGGCTTTCATATTTAATTATATTATTGAGTACAAAAGTAAGATTTTTAGTAAAATATCTTATTTGAAGGTGTTTTTTTATTTCAAATTGGTCTTCATGAATTTTTTTTACTAAATTTGTTATTCCAAATTATGAATAAATCAAAAAAAATAGCTGTAATTGGTGGTGGAAGTTGGGCAACAGCTTTAGCTAAGATTTTAACAAATGAAAAAGGTTCATTCATCAATTGGTGGATGCACAATGAAGTGTCAGTGGCTCATATTTTGAGATTCAGGCATAATCCTAAATACTTGCAGTCGGTTGAATTTGATTTAGAAAGAATTAATGTCAGTACAGACTTAAAGGATATGATTGCCCAGTCTGATATTATTATCATTGCTACACCTTCTGCTTATTTGTTTGAAGTGTTTAAAGATTTTCCAAAAGAATTATTTAAAAATAAAGTAGTTTTTTCTGCTGTTAAAGGTATTATACCTGAAGTACACGAAATTCCAGGTCAATTTTTTCAATCTCACTTAGGAGTGGATGAAGACAATATTGGTATTATTTGCGGGCCTTGTCATGCTGAAGAAGTTGCTTTAGAGAGATTATCCTATTTAACAATTGCTTGTCAAGATGAAGACACTGCAGAGTACATGGCTAATAAAATGGCGTGTAGGTTTATTAAAACGACTATTTCTGATGATATATTTGGAACGGAATATTCAGCCGTACTTAAAAATGTTTATGCTATTGCTAGTGGTATTTGTGCCGGTTTAGGGTATGGAGATAATTTTCAAGCCGTATTAGTTTCCAATGCTATTCAAGAAATTGAAAACTTTATTGATGAAGTAAATCCGATTCATAGAGATGTTAATTCATCAGCTTATTTAGGTGATTTACTAGTGACTGCGTATTCGAAATTTTCAAGAAATAGAACTTTTGGATATATGGTTGGTAAAGGCTATTCTGTAAAAGTGGCTCAAATGGAAATGGATATGATTGCTGAAGGATATTTTGCAACAAAGTCATTGATTGAAATAAAAAAAGCATATGATGTTGAAATGCCAATTTTAGAGGCTGTTAATAATATTATTTACGAAAAAATTTCTCCACGTATTGAAATTAAGATTTTAGCAGATAGATTAACTTAATTATTTTTTAAATAATGTAATTAGCATTTATAGATAATATGTAAAATTCGCTATAAAAATTTTACATTCTACTATCTCAGTTAAATTGTAAGCAAAGAATTACCATTAATGATAAAGTATGCTCATAATTTAGCTTTTGTTTTAAACATTTACAGATGAAAAAGTGAACATTACAGTAAGATTTCATTTACTAAAAGTATTTTATTGTGTATTATTAAGTCGATATTTAGATAAACGCAAGTTGATTATTAAATAATCATTCTTAAATTGCATAACCAAAGTTAATTAGCGAAATATGAAGTTTTTATATGTTGTGATTTTAGTACTCTGTTTTGCTAAATACAGTTTTTGTCAAAACCCATATAAAAGTAATGTTTTTAACATCAATAATGGATTAACTCAAAACACGGTTACATCTCTTATTACTGACAAACTAGGGCGGTTATGGGTTGGGACTCAAAACAAATTACAATATTATAATGGCTATGAAGTAAAGTCAATCCAATTAATTGACAATAGAGTCATGAATCTGTTTGTGAATGATTCTTCAATTTATTGCCTGTCAACTAATAAATTAGTAAAAGTTAATTTTTATAACCTTAAAGAAGAGGTGGTTGAGTTTAAAGAAATTGATTTTTATCAATCCAAACAAACCAAATTAGGAATTGAGTTGTATTCTCCTTCGAGTCAAAAAAACTTATTTTTTGATTATGATTTAACTGAGCAACCTGTAAAAAATAATTATTTTTTTGAAAGGAATAGTATTAAATTAGGAAGTTATTCTATAGAAATTAAAGAAGGAAAGTTGTTTATTATTGATTCAGAAAAAAATAAAAACAGACAAAAAAGTGGCTTTTGTAGTAAGATGTTAAAGTATGATAAAAGTGTATATATAGCTACTTTTGATGGTTTGATTAAACTCCAATTAAAACAGGATTCAATACTAAAAGAGGTGTTCTATAAAAATGAATCTTTTGAAACAATTCATTTTGATGAAAATAATAATTTATGGGCAGGAACATCTCATAATGGGTTGTTTATGATTCATAATTCAAATTTAAAAGCAAGTTTTTATGAAGTGCTAACTAAAAATGAACATCCTGCTGTTTGTTGGAAAGTATTTTCGTATAAAGCTAAAATGTACGCATGTACTTCAGAAGGAATCAAATGTTTAACGAAAACAAAAACTGTAACAGAGTTGGAAAATGTTACAAAAAATATCCATTGTTTAACAGCTTTGAAATGTAATAATTTTCTTTTAGTTGGTACTTTGAATAAGGGACTTTTTAAATTTGAAAATAATAAATTGATTCAAGTTTACAAAGGAGATGGGAATCCACTCTCAAGTGTCATAGTTCAAATAATTAAACAAGAAAAAGGTTATTTGGTTCTAACTAAAAAGGAAGCATTGATTTTAGATTTAGAAGGAAAACTTTTAGAAATTAAATCTTTTAATAAAAAAAAAGGATCCTATATTATGTATTTAAAACAATACAATACTAATTTTATATCCTGTGAAACAGATGGAGTAAGAATTATCGATAATAGCTTTAACACAATTATAAAATACCCTAAAACTAAAGCTAATGTGTTTAGTATGTATCTTAATCATAAAGGTGTTGAGTGGCTAGTGTCACTGGATGATGGTTTATATCATATTGAAAACGATTCAATCATAAAAGATTCATTTCCAGAAATAAACCTTTATACAATTCAAGCAGTAGATTCTCAACAGTGTTGGGTAAGCTCTTCAACTTCAGTATTTAGTATGAATGGAGATAGAATTAGGCCATTTACAGTTGAAAATGGTTTCCCCCTTAAAGAGTATGAACAGTTTGGAAGTTATATAGATAGCTTAGATAAATTGTATTATTCAGGTGTTGGGGGTATCTATTCTTTCTATCAGGATGATGTAGTTAAACTGCCTAATTTACCGAATGTTGTTATTAAATCTAATTCAAAATTAATAGATAAAGATTTGATTAATTTACCGTTTCAGAAATCATACTTTAGTTTTTTTATTGAACCAGTTCTATTGTCAGATAAAAATTTATTTCAAATTAAATATAAAATTAATAGTGACGAATGGGTTGATGTGGATAAAGAAGTAGTGTTAAGTATTGAATTGAATTATGGACAAAATAATTTTGAATTAATGATCACTAATTTAATTGATGGTGAATCAAAGTATAGAAAAATTGAAATTATAAGAGCATTTCCTTTTTGGCTAAAATTGTGGTTTAAAATTGCAGTAGTAGTTTTAACAATTTTATTATTCATTGGATTATATGGAATTGTAAAATATTTTCAAACGAATAAAAAGTTAAAAATCATAAAAGAGAAGCAAAAAATAGAAAAAGAAAGGCTACGAATATCACATGAGCTGCATGATAATATTGGAGCAAGATTAACACATATTATTTCATCTTTGGATATTGAAATATATAAAAATAAAGAATTAAATAGTTTATATTCTATTAATAAATTTGCAAAGGATACTATGTCTCAACTGCGTGAAACCATTTGGGCTGTAAGCGAGAAAGAAATTTATTTTTCTGAATTTTCGAGACGAGTAGAGTATTATATTAATCAATTGGAAAGTATTACTTTTGAAACTTTCATATTTAATAATAAGTGTAAATCAGATTTTGAATTATCTCCTGTTGAAGTTATTAACCTTTATCGAATTATGCAAGAGTCAATAAATAATGCAATAAAATACGCAAATGCTACTGATAT
>Ga0256824_10000233_pt1 | contig 20145 bp, 22 predicted proteins | sample CV67metaG_FD_191570 | JGI IMG/M metagenome (GOLD analysis project Ga0256824, IMG submission 191570) | Hydrothermal vent microbial communities from East Pacific Rise, Pacific Ocean - CV67 | ecosystem: Environmental > Aquatic > Marine > Hydrothermal vents | place: Pacific Ocean: East Pacific Rise...
TTATATCTGCAATATAATGCCCAATGATAACTCCGATGATGGACAAGAAACTACCAATAAGAACTATTCCACTTAAAATAAAAGATTTATAGTAAACAACCATCAGTAAAAACATAAGAACAAGTGCAGAGATAAAAGCGCCACCTAGGTCTCTAAATGTATCGAGTGAGACTTTCATCTCTCCATCCCATCTAACAAGAACTTTTTTCCCTGTCTCTTTATGTACTAAAGCTAAGTCAAACATATATGTACTCGCACCAGTGAGTCTCTCTATCTCAAAATCACGTTCTAGCTTTGTTATCATCAACTCTCTAGCATCCATAAGAGGATAAACCTGAGAAACGATGTCACACTCAGCAGTTACCGAAACCATATTTCGCATATTTTTCTTAAATATCGTTGGGTCTGCTACAGTCTCAACGATTTCTATTACCTCTCGTACTGGTACCATCGCACCAAACTTGTTCAGAAGTTTTAGACGTGAAAGTTTTAACTCTAGTTCTGCCTTAGTAGCATGTGCTAAGGTTCTTGTCTCTTTATCTAAGGATACAAAAATAGGAATCTGGTCTTGTTGCAGGGTAGAGTTTTTACTCGCAACAACATTACCTTTAAATGCCATATACAAGATATTACTCACCTGTTCAACTGAGAGACTTGAGCTAATTATCTTCTCAACATTAGGAATAATCTCAAACTTTTCATATACATCATCTTGTAAAATATCTATATCAACTAAACCCTCAGTTTCACTAAGAGACTCAGAGACAATTTTTGAAGTATCACGAAGAAGAAGCGAATCTTTACCATAAAGGTTCACAACGATTGTTGCATAGGTTGGAGGACCAGATGGCATCTCAACAAACTTTACAGTTGAGCCCTTATAAAGACTCTCACACTTCTCTTGAATGATTGGACGAATACGGTGAACCATCAAATACGATGGCTCATCACGAGTATGTTTATCTGTAAGGTTTATAACTATCTCAGCCTGATTTTTCAGACTCTTAAAAGCACTACCCTTTACTAGCCCAGCATAATCAAGTGGAGCACCCTGCCCTATAAACATCTCCATATTTTTGACAGCTTCTTCTTTACGCATAACAGAAGAGACACACTCAACAACTTCTTTTGTCTGCTCTACTGTAGAGTTCGTTGCAGTATCTACATATATACTAAAGGTATTTGCACTTTTACCCGGAAGCATTTTTGCTAAAACTATCTGTGTTGGTATCATTGCCAGTGAAAAGAGTAAGAGTCCTAGAACTATAAAACCTACTTTTCTCTGTTTCTTTTTAGAGCTTGCTATATTATATATATACTCTTCCATATTAAACGACATCTAGTGACTCCCTGTGCTGCGTTTTATCAGTTTAATTGCTAAATAAGGAGCAAAAACATAGGCTACAAACAGAGAAACTGCAAGTGCAACCGGTACATTAAGAGGAATAGGCAACATAAACTGTCCCATCATTCCCCCAACAAAAGCCATAGGTATCATCGTTAACATAATTGCAATAGTTGCAATGTTTGTTGATGGTCCTATCTCATCGGTCGCTTCAACAACTATCTGTGCAAATGATTGATTTTGGGTCTCTTTCATATGCATACGTCTGTGAATATTTTCTATAACGATTATGGCATCATCAACGATAAGTCCCAAGGATAACAAAAATGCAAAAAGGGTAATCCGGTTTATCGTCTGGTCAGTCATAAAAGCTATGAAAAGTGTAGCAGCCAAAATCATAGGCACGGCGATAGTTACAACAAGCGACTCTCTCCAACCCAAAAACGGAATCAAGATAAGAGCAATAATTGCGATTGTTAAAACAAGGTGATGGACAAGTTCATTTACTGCTTCATTCGCACGTTCACCATAGTTACGTGTTATGATATAAGCTAAACCGTTTGCATCAAGTGCCTCTGCGTTTTCTTCGAGTGTTGCTAGTACTTGCTCAGCTAAATGAACGGCATTTGTTCCCTTGAGTTTTGAGACTGTCATCGTTACTTGGTCTTGGTTTTCTTTAAAAGGTGAACCATCTGCCTTGTAAGATATAAGTGCCTCTTGAAAATTTTGTATATCATAGTAGTACTCTATGCTCGCAATATCTTTAAGATAAATAAGTGAACCCATATACTTAGCTACGATGAGATTTTTTAAATCCCCTATAGAGTTAATCGCATTTTTAACACCAAAAACGATAAGCCTATTGTCGGCAGTTGGCAGGTCAACTTCAGGAGAGTTTTTTGCAATAGCCTGAATCGAGTTTACAACTTGACCTATAGAGATATGATAGGCAGAGAGCTTATCTAAGTCTAGCAAGACATTAAACTGTGGTTTTTTCGCACCTTTGAGTGTTGTTTTTGAGATATTCTGAATAGAATTTATATCTTGTTGAATATCTTTTATCTGCTTATAAAGTCTAATATGGTCAACACCAAGCTCTTTTTTCTTGTAAAACGCAACCGTAACAATAGGAACATCAATATCAATATCAAAAGGCTTGACAAGAGGGTTCATCGCTCCACCAGGAAGGGAGTCCATATTTTGCATAACCTTGTCGTAGAGTTTGAGGTTTGAGCTTTCTCTATCTTCACCTATCTCGTACTGTATGTTTAGCATTCCAACATTATGCATAGCAGTTGAGTAGATATCTTTGATACCTTTAATCTCACTAATACGTCGCTCTAGTGGTTTGAGGACTGCATTATTTATCTCATCGGGAGATGCACCAGGCATTGGCACAATAATTGAACCACCACTCACTGCGATTTGGGGATCTTCTTCACGAGGCATAACTTCTAATGAGATATAGCCTAGTGCTAAAATCGCAAAGGCGAGAATAGGAGTCAGAGGATTTCTCAAAAAAGCTTTTGCTAAATACCCTGCAATATTTTTTGTTTTTATGGCGCTATGTTCGTTCTCTTCTTCTGACATTATTCAAGCCCTTTATATACGCTATAAGCTTCACCTAAATGAGTAAGTATGCTATCTATTTCATCTTGTGTTAAAGGCTTCTCTTCTCTTTCACTACTTACATCTTCCATAAATAAAATGGCATTTGCACCTAAACCTAAGCGAGGTATATTAGTCTCAATCCAACCCTCACGTTTGAGTTTTCCATAAGCAACAACTTCTTCTAAAAAGTTTTCTCTGTCTGTATATACCTTACCTTTGAGCTTCTCTAGGTTTGTAAACTGAAAGCTATCTAATCCATAAGAGTTTAGAACTTCTAATAGGTACTCATTTACTTCATACTCATGAGCAAGTTTCAAATAGTCTGATGAACGAAAGAGTTCTACTTTTCGATTGTCAAACATCATAAATGCAGAAACAGCTACACTATAGTACTTACTCTCTTTTGCTAGAGCTAAAAAACTTCCAATATTTTGAATCTCTTTTTCATTTAATGCCGTAGAGTATTTACGGAAAATATCTTTTTTACTATCTTCTTTAAAAGTTATTATGTACTCAACTCTTGGTGTTATCTTATAAACTTTTTGCAAGTTTATCTTAGAACCATTATATTCGAAAAAATTTTCTGATTTTGTTTCTATATGAGTTAACTTAATTATCCCAATCACAAGTAATACTAGTATGATAACTTTTATTAATACATCTACTGCTTTCATTCTTTCCCCTTTGTATCTCTAAGTATAATTTTATATAATAAAGCATAAAAACAAACCTTAATCTATTTCTAAATCAAATATTAGAGCATATCTTTACTATATTACACAACTGTGAGACAAATAATAAAAAATAATATGTATATAACAAAGATATATTAAAAAAATTGATATGCTTAGGTATATATAGTCGAAGATTAGAACAAAAGGGAAATATATGAAAAAAAACTTTTTAGTAGCTGTTTTATTTATCAGTTTAGGATTTAGCTTAAGTGCTAAAAATATTGATGCAGGTCTTTTAGAAAAAGAGAATGGTATCTCTTATGAAAAAGCTCATAGAGAACCGTTTACGGGTAATGCTTACTCTTTCTTTGCTAGTGGGAAAACAAAGAAAATAGTACCATACTTCAAAGGTTATATAGATGGAAGACTAACAGAGTGGAGAGACAATGGTACTATCAAAACTGTTGCATACTTCAGAAAAGGCAAACAAGACGGTGAGTATATCGGTTCATACTCAAATGGCAAGAAATCAGTTGTAGCTTACTATCACGAGGGGAAACAAGATGGTGAAGTAGCAACATGGTATGCAAATGGAAAAAGAAAAAGTTCTGCATACTATAAAGATGATGTTCAAGACGGCGAGGCTAAGACTTGGTATGACAATGCAAGACTTAAAACGCAGGTTATGTATAAGAGTGGCATCAAAGAAGGGACTTATAAAGAGTGGCACAATAATGGTCAACTTGCTATAAAAGCTCACTTCTCAAATGGTAAACTAATGACCACTCCACAGCAATGGAACAAGGATGGCACTCTAATTGCTTCTAAATAATATATAAACAAAACTTATTTAGGATTTAACAATGCCAACAAAAAATAGCAGTGCCTTGTGCTCTGCAAACTTCATAGTAATATCAACAATTCCTATACTCTTTTTTATCACTATGATACTAGGGTATATGGGATTTATTCCACTTAATGTACCTATCCATTCTCTTGGTGTCATAGGCTTCATACTCGCTGTTTTTCTTCTTTTTGCAAGACACAATGCCAACTACTCAGTATGTAAAATGCGTTCATCTTATAAGTCTCTTGAGATTACACTCAAAGAAGAACTCCAAAATAGTGCCCTCACTATAGAAGAGGAGACAAAATCTGTTCTTGATATAAAGACATTTTTAAATACTTACTACTCAAATGTTAGAAATGATAACTTTGTTTCAGTTGCCTCTTCTGTTTTCCCTATGCTTGGAATCCTTGGAACATTTATAGCTATAGCTCTTTCAATGCCAGACTTCTCTGTAACAGATACTGAAGCACTAGATAGAGAGATTTCAGTTCTTTTAAATGGTGTAGGCTCTGCGTTTTTTGCTTCTATTTACGGGATTTTACTCTCTCTTATCTGGACATACTTTGAAAAAAGAGGATTGAGTAAGGTTGACCTTTATTTTGCACAGATTAACAGTGACTTTTTGAGCGACATTTGGACAAAAGAAGAGTTACAGATTTATAAATACACGCAGTATGACATCAAAGAAAACAGATTTATAGCAGCACTCAAAGAGACTTTTAATCTTGATTTTGTCAAAGAGTTAAGTGAGCATCATCTTGCAAGCTTTGAAAGTATTATGAACCAAACAAACCAAAACTTTGAATCACTCTCAACAAATATAAAATCTGTATCAGCAGAACTTAGAGATTCACTCAATGAGATGGATACTAGTAAAAGTGCTCTAAGTGCTCAAAACAATATAAACAAAGCACTGGTAGACTTTACTGTCTCTACAAGAAGTTTTGAGAAAACCACTAAAATCTTTAGTGCACAACTCAACAACTCACTTAACAGAACTTTCGACAAGATAGACACAGAGATAGGCGAGATAGTTATAAAACTAGCAGACTTTGCCACTCATGTCTCTTTAGAGAGTAGAGAGGTACAAGACAGTATCGCTAAGTATCACAATATGGTTGCTAACCATGTAAAGATAAAGTAAACAGATATGTTTAACAGAGATAGTAAAAACGACGAAACAAACTTCTGGCTCTCTTATGCCGACCTAATGGCGGGGCTTCTTTTTGTTTTTATTTTACTTATTGGGGCTATTGTTGTAAAGTCAAGTGTGCTCAAAGCAAATCTTAGCTCCAAAGAGAACTCTCTTGAGAACTCTTTGAGCCTACTACTTCTACGTGATTCGGAAGTTCAAAAACTCAAAAAACTCTTGGCCCTTAGAAGTGCCGCACTCAATAAAGCAGCAGATGAACTTCTTATAAACAGAGATGCTTTAAAACTAAAAACTGATGAGCTGGTAAATCTCAACAATATTTTACTCTCTCAAAATATGAAAATTGATGACTTCAATAATAAAGTCATCATAATGCAGAATCTTTTGAATGAATCAAACGCAACTGTATCTGAGCAAAACAGAAAGCTTCAAGATTTTGAGAATAAGGTCTTAATCCTCTCTAACTCACTCACAGCAAAAGAAGATACTCTCAAACTTAAAGACGAAGAGCTATTAACTCTTCTTCGTGCTATAGAAGAAAAAGAGACAAAATATGATCTACTTATAGCAAAACTAAAGGCTCAAAAAACGAAGATAAAAAACCTTACTGGTATAAAGATACGAGTAATTGCTGAGCTAAAACATAGTCTCGGTAAACATGTAGAAATAGATGCACAGAGTGGAAGTATGCGCCTCTCCTCAAGTATACTGTTTGATAAGGGAAGTGCTACACTCAAAGAGAACTCGAAAAAAGAGCTTAAAAAAGTTTTTATCAACTACATAGGGGCACTCACTCAAAACAGAAATATAAAAGAGCATTTAGAGCGTATAGTCATAGAAGGACATACTGATAGTGACGGTAGTTATCTTCTCAACCTCGAACTCTCTCAAAAAAGAGCCTATGCTGTTATGAACTACCTACTAACACTTAACTTTACTAAGCAGAACAATATCAAACCACTGCTAGTAGCAAGTGGACGCTCTTATCTTGACCCTATTACACTCACTAACGGAAAAGAGAACAAAGATGCTTCTAGAAGAATTGAGATTAAGTTTAGACTGAAGAATGATGATGCTATGAATCAGATAGAAGCGATACTAGATTATGAATAGTTTTGAGCCTAAGTACCTAAAAATTTCTAAGAACTACTTGAGTGATAAACTCAGGCTTCTTGATGTTAAGACAAAGCTTCTAACTCTTAGCGAGGCAGACAAGGAGTCTACTATTAAAAAGTTATTTACTTCTATTTTAAAGTAATTATGTAAGAGTTTTTAAGACTCTTTATAGAGTATCTGTAGTAGCCATCAAGCTCTATAACTACTCTATAGTAACCCTTATGGTTTCCCACTCTTATCTTCGTAAAGAGGCTATCTTTAATCTCATTTTTCTCATAACTTCTTATATCTATATCTCTTTTAAAGTCACACACTATTCTATGTGGTTTTACAAGTAAAAAATTTCTTATCATCTTATCTTTTGTAAGGATTTTCATCTTTTTATCAGCTTCGTAAAGTGATATAAATTTTAAAGAAGCGAGCTTGATATATTTTATTTTTTTTGTTCTTGTTTTCTTTTTAGTTTGAGGAGCATGAGAAGATCTGTCGCCATAGTTTTGAGATATGAAAAGAGGCAAGTGCCAATCGACACTATGACCTAATGGCTCATTTATTTCAGCTATTGAGCCATCAAGGTTTTTGTACTTTATAGTGATACTTTCTATCGTTCTAGCTGTTGAGGGAAGAGTAATTGTTGCACGCTTTAGAGGTTCAATCTTTACAGATTGATTACTAGTTATTGGAATATCAGTTTCACCCTTAACAGGGAAAAAAGGGTTTTCACGGGCTTGAAGTGAAACAACTATAATCATTGAAATTATAAAAAATCTTATCATCACTCTAAACCCTTTTATTGTGCACTAATCTCTTTTAACTCAAAGTACTCTCTTTGTAACTCTGCGTTTTGACTCTTAAGACTACCAACTTCACCTTGGAGATAATTTTCATAATCTTGTAGACCAAAAAGAACTTCAAGAGAGTTAGTACCATACAGTAAAACCCCGAAGTAGACTCCAAAAGCCACAACAATGAAAAAAAGTAAAAAGAACTTATTGAGAGAGAGTCCTAGATATTTTTGAGTAATACTCTCGCTGACATCTATCTCTTCAAAAAGCTCTTGTTCTTGCATAAACTTGTTTCTTAGTTAAATAACTGAGAACCTAGGTACTCACCATAAACAACTTCATTTTCTATCTCTAAAAGACGGTTATACTTAGCAGTTCTTTCACCACGTGCAGTTGAACCAGTCTTAATCTGACCACAGTTAAGAGCAACAGCAAAGTCAGCTATAAAAGCATCTTCACTCTCACCTGAACGGTGACTCATAACACAAGTATAACCGTTACGTTGAGCAAGACGTACTGTTAACATAGTTTCAGACACTGAACCAATTTGGTTTGGTTTGATAAGGATAGAGTTAGCGATACCTTCTCTAATACCACGAGCAAGGATATTTGCATTTGTAACAAATAAATCATCACCAACGATTTGAATCTTCTCACCAAGCTTTTCAGTCATTAGTTTGAAACCGTCCCAATCATCTTCATTAAGACCATCTTCGATTGAAACAATTGGATACTTAGCACATAAGTCAACATAGTAATCAACTAACTCAGCAGAAGTTACAACACGGTTTTCAGATGCGAGGTTATAACCACCACCCTCAGCTAAAATCTCTGATGCAGCTACATCTAAAGCGATTCCAATCTGCTCACCTGGCTTATATCCAGCTTTTTCAATAGCTTGCATGATGATTTGAATTGGTTCTTCGTTTGAAGAGAGGTCTGGTGCGAAACCACCCTCGTCACCTAATGCAGTGTTGTGCTTTTGTTCTTTTAAAATACCTTTAAGAGTATGATACACTTCTGAAGATGCACGTAGCCCCTCTGCAAAGTCTTCAAATCCTACAGGAACAATCATATACTCTTGAAAGTCAACAGAGTTATCAGCATGGCTTCCACCGTTGATAATGTTTAACATAGGAGTAGGAATAGTCATAGCATTTGCACCACCGAGGTAACGGTAAAGTGGCATACCTAAAGATTTTGCAGCAGCACGAGCAACAGCCATAGAAACACCAAGTACAGAGTTTGCACCTAAGTTACCATAGTTTTCTGTACCATCAACTTCTTTCATAATTGCATCAATAGTAGCTTGGTTAAAAGGAGACTGACCTATAAGAGCATCATTAATCTCATTATTAACATGAGAAACAGCTTTTAAAACACCCTTACCTAAATAACGAGCATCTCCATCACGTAGCTCTAATGCTTCACGTTTACCAGTACTTGCACCTGAAGGAACTATAGCACTCTCTACTGTTCCATCACTTAACTCAACTGTAGCTTTAACTGTTGGATTACCACGAGAATCCATTACTTCTATTGCACTTACGTTTTCTATAAACATTAGTTATGCCTTTATATTATATATTTAATTAAAAGCATTTTATCTAAATTTTACTAAATATTAAACATCCGAGTCATTAATATCGTTTGTATCCATGATCATTACATTACTAATTCCCATAGCAACTTTGATTTTTTCTTCTATTTCATCTGCTAATTTTGGTTCATCTTTGAACTTTTGTTTAACATTTTCACGACCTTGACCTAGTTTTGTTTCTTCGTAAGCAAACCAAGCACCAGCCTTGTCAATGATGTCAAGTTTAACACCATAATCAACTAACTCACCCTCTTTAGAGATACCTTCTCCAAACATAATGTCAAACTCAGCTTGACGAAATGGTGGTGCTACTTTATTTTTTATTACCTTCGCTTTTACTCTGTTTCCTATAACACTTTCACCCTGTTTAAGTGAAGCTATTCTACGAACATCTATACGTACTGAAGCGTAAAATTTAAGAGCATTTCCACCCGTTGTAGTCTCTGGAGAACCATAACCCATCATTCCGATTTTCATACGAAGTTGGTTGATAAAGATAACAGTACAGTTCATTTTTGAAAGAACACCTGTAAGTTTACGAAGTGCCTTAGACATCAAACGAGCTTGAACACCCACTTGTTGGTCTGTCATCTCACCTTCTAACTCTACCTTTGGAGTAAGAGCTGCAACAGAATCTATTACGATTAGGTCAACTGCACCACTCCTAGCTATTGTCTCAACAATATCGAGAGCTTGTTCACCATAATCAGGCTGAGAAACAAGAAGATTTTCTACATCTACACCAAGGTTTTTTGCATAAACAACATCAAGAGCATGCTCTGCATCTATAAAGGCACATACACCATCTGCTTTTTGACACTCAGCAGTTATTTGAAGTGCTAAAGTCGTTTTACCAGAAGACTCAGGACCATATATCTCAACTACACGGCCTTGAGGTACACCACCTATCCCAAGTGCTAAGTCAAGTCCTATAGAACCTGTACTAATTGATTGCATAGGTTGTATGTCTTTATCGCCAAGACGCATTAATGCACCTTTACCAAAAGCTTTATCTATCTGCTTCATCGCTAAGTCTAATGATTTTTGTTTGTTTGCATCCATCTTGGGCTCACTTATTTTAATTTTGAAGAATTATATGTTAATTTTCGCAAGTATATAAAAAATATGGCAAATTGTCATACAATTCTGTCATTTCTTTTAAAAAGAGTGGAAATGGGCACAATTTTAATGCTTTTTAGATAAAATAATTTTATGAAAAAAACAGTAATTGCCCACTCACCAGATGCCGACGATATTTTTATGTACTATGCCATTAAATTTGGCTGGGTAGATATGAAAGATACTTCATTTGATAACATTGCAAAAGATATTCAAACACTTAACGAAGATGCACTCAATGGTGTTTATGACATAGTAGCTATTAGCTTTGCTCTACTTCCTCACATCAAAGGTGAGTATGCTCCACTTCGTACTGCTGTAAGTTTTGGAGAAGGATATGGTCCTAAGCTCATAAAACGCAGAGGCGAGAAGCTAAAACGCAACTTTAAAGTGGCTCTTAGCGGTGAGCATACAACGAATGCTATGCTTTTTCGTATCGCATATCCTGATGCTCGCATAACTTATATGAACTTTTTAGAGATAGAACAAGCTGTACTAGACGGAAAAGTTCATGCAGGTGTTTTAATCCATGAAAGTATCTTAACTTATGATGATGCCTTAGAAGTTGAACGTGAGATGTGGGATATCTGGCAAGAGTTAGCTGGAGATGATTTACCTCTTCCTCTTGGTGGTATGGCTATTCGTCGTTCACTCCCTCTTAACAAGGCTATTGAGTATGAAAGAACTCTTACAAAGGCTGTTCAAGTAGCTCGTGACCACAAAGATAGACTCTCTAAGATGCTTATAGAACGTGACCTTGTACGCATTGATGCTGCAACTCTGGATAAGTACCTTGAACTCTATGCAAATGATGAGTCAATTAGCCTAAGTGATATTCAGTACCGTGCCATAGACAAGCTTTTTGAGCTTGGTTATAAACACGGCTTTTATGATAATGAGATGAAGATAAAAGATTATCTCATTCCAACTGAGTATGAAGAGATTAGGAACGCATAGATGGAAGCAAAACTTGTAGCACTGGGAGTAGAAACATTTAAGATAGCACTTATGTTAGCTCTTCCAGGTCTGCTTACAGGTATGTTTTTAGGACTTGCAGTTTCTATCTTTCAAGCAACAACGCAGATAAATGAGATGACTCTCTCTTTCATCCCAAAAATTCTTGGTGTTGTTATAGTTATCATTTTAACTATGCCTTGGATGCTCAACGAGATGACTGACTTCTCAGTTCATATCTTTAATCTCATTCCAACCTTTGTCGAGTAATGAACTCCAAAACAGTAAACTTCTCAAAATACTCCTCTTTTAAAATAGGTGGAGTGCATGAAGTCGCTCTGCTTGAAGAGGACTTTTGCACTATACAAGATTACTATCTTATAGGCTCTTGTAACAACACTCTTGTTGGAACTAACCCTCCTCCACTCATGATGCTCTCAAAACTTTACGACTACATCAAGATAGAAGATGATACTCTCAAAATAGGGGGAGCTACACCTTCGGGAAAAATTGCCTCATTTTGTAAAAAACACAATATCGCCAACTTTGAATTTGTCTCTCATCTTCCAGGCAAACTCGGTGGGCTTGTTTATATGAATGCAGGTCTTAAAGAGTACGAAATTTTCAACCCACTCCTTTACATCACAAGCCCACAAGGCATAAAACGCAGAGAATCAATACAATACGGATATAGATATACAGATATCAAAGAACCGATTTTAGAGGCTGCGTTTAAACTAGAGTACGGTTTCGATGTAAAAAAAGTAGAGATGTTCAAAAAAATGCGTTCAAACCAACCTAGTACACCAAGTGCTGGGAGTTGTTTTAAAAACCCTGAGGGGGATTATGCTGGTCGTCTTATTGAAGAGGTAGGACTAAAGGGTCTTATGAGAGGCAGTATGTGCTTTAGCGAACAACATGCTAACTTCCTTGTAAACAATGGCGATGGAAAGTTTGAAGATGCGATGTGGCTTATAAATGAAGCCAAAAGAAGGGTTTTAGAAAAGTTTGATATCTCGCTTGAGTGCGAGATAATCATACTCCAAAAAGATTAAAAACGCAGCATTAAACCTGCATAAAATCCAGAAAACTCCATATCGAGTTTTGTTTTATCATCACTATCTTTAAGATCAAATTTTTGAACTCTGTATCCCACTTCAAGTGCTGGCTGAACTACAGGAATAAAATCAAATGTATAATCAAGCTTTGCCCGAACATCATAAACAGTTGAACCATCATAAGTCACATACTTCACATCTGTTTCAAGACCTATATTTGTCGCAGGAATCTCTACGCGAAGTCTCGCATATGCAAGTGGAATGATAATATCTTTACTATCTTTATAGTCAGCATTTACTAAACCATCATAATTTACACCTTTTGCAAGATAATCAGTCTGAATCACCTTCAAGTCTATCCCTAAATCTAATGTCGTCCAAAAAGTATTATCAAGAAGGTTATAGTAAGGAATAACATCAAACTGAGTCATTTCTATCTTTGTCGCAGTATTTACTGGTGCAACGAAGTCTTTAAAGCTACCATTGGCAACACCATCACTGGCAATATTCGCATATTCAAGTCTAAGATTTGGTAAGATTGGAATAGGATGTTTTATAAGCATCCATGCATACATAGATGTATCTTTTGTTTTTGTTAAAGTGTTTGTAGCAGTTGCTCCACTATCTGTATATATCAGTGTTCCCTCTGGCTCATAACTCCAACCACCAATACCCATTTCAAGTCTTCCCATGTCTGCATAAAGTGATGAAGATAGAAGCGCACCAAGTGCTAATGTAGATATAATTTTTTTCATAATAATTCCCCTGTTAAATTAAGAATGATTATAACGGAGTAATTTTGTAAGTTAACTGAATAGTGGTAGTTGAAATGTTTATTTTGAAAGTATTTATTTGAGAAGTTTGTAAAGAAGGGTAAATAGAGGAGTCAAAGACTCACTCTATTTAAAAGGGTCTAGCTAACTGCAGCGATTGCAGCATCGTAGTCAGGCTCTTCAGTGATTTCTGGAACGATTTGCTTGTAAGTAACAATTCCATCAGCATCAACAGCGAAGATAGCTCTACAAGTAACACCAGCTAAAACTGATCCACCAAGTAAAACACCATAAGCGTTTGCGAAATCTTTGTTACGGAAGTCAGAAGTAACAGTTAAGTCATTGATTCCCTCAGCTTGACAAAAACGTCCAGCAGCAAATGGAAGGTCAAGAGAAACGATAGTTGCAGTTACGTCATTAAGACCAGCAGCTTTAGCGTTGAAGTTACGAGTTTCAGTAGCACATACACCTGTGTCTAAAGAAGGAACAACAATAATAAGTTGTTTTTTACCTGAAGCTCCACCAACTGTTACGTCACCAAGACCGTCTGAGTTTACAACAGTGATTGCTGGTGCTTTGTCTCCAACATTAATCTCTGTTCCTAATAATTCTACGTCTGTACCTTTAAATTTTGTAGTTGCCATTTTGGCTCCTTGTGTTTTAATTTTTAACGCCTTACGCGTTTTGTTGAGAGGATTGTAGTTTAAATCGGATAATAATTGTCTTATTTTAAAAGGAAGTGTTTTGAGTTAAGATAGCATTAAGATTTTCCTAAAGAAGACTTCTAGGCGTACTCACAAGAGAATCTAAAGAAGTGAAAATATTTTGCTTATACATATCTACAGCTACTCTCCCTATCATAGCTGCATTATCAGAACAGTATTTTAGTTCACTAAGCAGTAACTCCGCCTTATGTGGTTTGAGTAGCTCTTCTATTTGTCCACGAAGATAAAGGTTTGCAGAAGCACCTCCAACTATTGCGAAGGTAGATGGTCTCACTGTTTTGAAGTACTTCTTGAGCTTCATCGTCAAGTGTTTTGTCGCAATATGTTCAAAAGAGGCAGCTATATCACTAAAGTCAGGCTTCTCTTGTTTTTCCTCTTCTATTACTGCTAACCTTACTGCGTTTTTAAGTCCTGAGTAAGAAAATGCGATAAGAGGCGACTGATGAAGTGGCACGGTAAAGTTATGCTTTAACCTATCTCCACCCTTTGCTAACTCTTGAATTAAAGGACCACCAGGATAACCAAGACCCATCATCTTTGCTACCTTATCAAAGCTCTCTCCAAAGCTATCATCCATACTCTTTGCAACGGTCTGTATATCTATAAGACTTTTTACTTCCATGACCTGAGTATGTCCACCAGAGACCAAAAGACAAGTAAGAGGAAACTGTGTCTCTTTTTCTATAAATAGTGAGTAGATATGACCGATAAGGTGATTAACACTAATAAGGGGAAGTTCAAGTGCAACAGCTATAGCCTTTGCCATAATTACACCCTCAACAAGTGTCACAGCTAAACCAGGAGTCGAAGTAACTGCCACAGCCTTTAACTCTTTAAAGTAAGGCTCACACTCCTCTAGTATCTTAGGAAGTGCCTCAGCATGTAAACGAGCAGCAAGTTCGGGGACTACACCACCATATACACTATGCTCTAACTCTTGGCTTATTTTCTTATGAAAAAGTAGTTTTTTTGTTTTTATCTCTGTAATAGATATTGCACTATCATCACATGAACTTTCAATACTAAGTATCACTCATAATCCTTTTTTAAAATACAGTTCTTAGAGTAAGGAATCGCTATAAAAAAACATGTCTTTCCACTATTGTCAAGTGGTTCAATAGTACTTCTTGAGTAGACTCTCTGACTAAGATTTATCTGTCCATCAAACATTTTTTGAATTATCTCTTTTGACATATAAAGACCTATCCCTGTTCCTTGCGATTTCACTTTAGTAGTAAAGTATGGATCGAAAATTTTATCTGCAATTTCACTAGAAATACCTTTACCATTATCACAACACTCTATCTCTAAACCATACTCATTACTTATTAGTTGTAGTTTTATCTTTTTAGAATACTCCCCTTCAAGAGAGGCATCCTTTGCATTATTTAAGAGATTTAGAACTACTTGAGATATGGAAGAAGCAATTTCTATATCTCCATAAGTGTTATCTATCGTAATATCAAGTTCAATATTTTTGTTCGATATATGGGTAAATATAATACTTTTTATCTCTCTTACAATGGCATCAAGACTCTTGATTTCACTATGTGCCTTCTTATCAAAAAACGACATAAAGTCATCAATGGTAGAGGCTAAATGATTTACATTGTCTTCTATAATATCAAAATATTTCTCGACACTCCCCTCAGATGTTTGAGAGGTTTTAGCAGCTAATACTGCGAGGTTAATGGTATTTAACGGCTGCTTCCACTGGTGAGAAATATTGGCCATCATTTCACCCATAAGAGCAAATCTCGCCTGTTCAAAGAGAATCACATCTCTTTTTTTGTTCTTTTGTAGCTCATTATTTAAAGCAGTTTTAACATGCTTAAGATTTGTAGAGAGTTGGAGTAAAAGAGTAATAATAGGAGGTGTTAACAAAACAGGAAGTAAAACAGAAAGGCTAAAAAAGAACAGTGTATACTCTTCTTCAAACAAGAAGGTGAAAAGATAGACTAAGGGAATTGAGCCTAAAATAACAATCATAGTTGCAAATAGAACAATAGCTAGAGTAGAATACTCCGAGAGTTTATCCACTAATTTATCTGGTACAACCTTATCTATCACAACGAACTCCTTATATAAGCTCGAACCTCTGCATCGAGGGCGAAAACATCATCAACATTTTTTGGAAGCTCTTCAAACTTCTCAAATGCTCCAATAATCGATCTGCTAATATCCATAAAACCTATCTCTTTGTTTATAAACTTCTCAATAGCTGCTTCATTAGCAGCGTTGACAACAGCACCCCTTGCAGGGTTTTTTAGTAGTTCATTTTTTATTGCCCAGATAGGGTATCTATCAGTTGTAATCTCACGAAACTCTAGACTCCCAACCTTAAGCAGGTCAACATGACCTAAAATATTCTCATCCATCTTGGCATCAAGTGCATAAGCAATAGGGAGTTGCATAGAAGCATGTGCAAAGTGTGCCGTTGTTGAGCCATCTTTAAAATCAATAAGTGCATGTATAAGAGATTGTGTTTCAATAATGGCATCATAGTCGCCCTCGCCAAAGAGCCAACGTGCCTCTAGTAGTTCAAACATCTTATTCACCATAGTGGCACTATCTATAGTTATTTTTTGTCCCATTGACCAGTTTGGATGTTTTTGAGTATCTGCTAATGTGGCATTTTGCAGTTTTGATATATCCCAATCTCTAAAAGCACCACCACTCGCAGTTATTATCATTTTTGAGATAGGTCTATCTTGCAACAGATACCATAAACCAAAGTGTTCACTATCTATAGGTTGAATTTTGGATGTGTCAATAAAAGCTCCACAAGCAACGAGGGATTCCTTGTTTGCAAGTGCTACATTTTTACCACACTCTAGTGCTTTGAGTGTTGGACGAAGCCCTAAAAAGCCTACAAGTGCGTTAACAACTAACTCACTTGAAGAGTCTTCAATAACTCGTAAAATTGCCTCTTGACCTGCATAAACATGGCTATGATTTACTTTTGAAATATTCTGTTTATCTGCAATTACAACAATTTTTGGGGAGTGAATTGCTATCTGTTGATTAAGAAGCTCTATATTTTGTCCAGCGACTAAAACCTCAACACTTATGCCAAATTTTTTAGCAACTATAAGAGTGTTTACTCCTATAGAACCTGTTGAGCCAAGTAGTACCAACTACACTAATCCACGAAGGAGTACTAACATCACGATTCCACCAAAAAGGTAGCCGTCAATACGGTCTAAAACACCACCATGACCGGGGAGAATATCTCCACTGTCTTTAACACCAGCACTGCGTTTTAGAGATGATTCGTACAGATCACCAAAGATAGAAGTCACAGCAACACCAAAAGAGATAAGAAACGCAACTCCAAGGTCAACTATAGTGAGTCCAAAGAACATACCACCAACAGTTGCAACAGCTATTCCTCCGACTACACCTTCCATAGTTTTGTTTGGAGATGTTTCACAAAACTTAGTCTTTCCTATGCTCTTACCAACCGCATAAGCACCAACATCAGTAAGGGCTACAACTGCTAGTAACCAAAGAAGAGAAAGAACACCGTACTCTTGGTACATCGTGAACATAAAAAGCATACCCGCAGTTGGATAGATGAAAGGAAAAAAATCTTTCCACTCTACATCCTTGTTAAACGCAACCATACTCGCATAAGCAACACCTGCTAATACAAAAAGGTCATCTCCATAAGGGTAGATTCCAGCTAAAAGCCAAACACCGATAGCGAAAGGTAAGAGACCATCATTTTGGACTTCAAAAAGTTTTACTGCCTCATTAAAAGCTAAAAGATATACAGCTCCAAAAACTAGCCACATAAGAAAAAAGTTATCTATAAAACCTACGATAAAAACTGCTGCTAAAAGAGCTAGACCTGTAGTAACTCTCTCACTGTGTTCACCAAACATACTCATATAAAAATCCTGTATATTAATTAAAAAGTAATTATATCAAATTAGACTTTAATATCTAGTTTGTAGATACTCTCTTGTGGCTCTTCTTCTGTCTCTTCTTCTTTTTTGTTTCTCTTAGTCTCTCTATCTGCTTCATCACGAGTATGTTCTCTATCTTCGTCCACCTCTTGGTTCTCTTCGGTAGGGCGAACTTCTAAAACTTTTTCATCTTTCTCATTGGCAGCTGCTTGGGCAACCATGTTTTGAAAGTCAACACGGCTGTTATGAGCATTTTGTATGGCAGTTGCAGCAGGTGTCATCTGGTTTGTAAAAATTGCACTTCCTATAGCTCCTACTGACATAACAACACTCCTTAGGTTCTTGTATCGACTTCTATAGTCTTATACTTGTTATAAAGGACATTTGCACCATTTTGCATAGTTACTTCCCTTCGTGGAGTATAATCGACCAAAAACTTATCTTCTGAAGTCGTTGTAAACTCTACACAGAGTTTTGCCGCACTCTGTATGATGTTCATAGGGAGGTTTTGCTTATCAGTTGTGATGATGACATGTGTTGAGGGCTGGTCTTTGAGATGGAGCCAGACATCTTTTGCTCTAGCACTCTCAAGTAGTTTTATATTGCCTCTCTCATTTTTTCCTAGTTGAACCTTGTATCCTTCTATCCAAAAAATCTCTATCGAATCATCTTGTTTTGTCTTCTTACTTTGTACTTTTTTTGGAAAGAGTAGTTCTATTTTTGCGACATTTTTGGCTGCGTTTACTGTGTTTATAAAGAGTTTTAAGTGCTCTATCTTAGAACTTAGTGACTCCTCTTCTATGTAGAGGTGTTTAGCCTTTTGTTTAGCCTTCTTACTCTTAGTAAAAAACATATCACTCATCAGATAAGCACTTGAGTATGCTTTTGCTAAGCTTACTTCAAATACATCTCCCGAATAATCTACTAAAGAGAGCTTTGTAGAGTAAGGCTTAATCTCCCTAGCATTTAAAAGGACTAAGTCCCCATAGTGCTGAAACTTCTTTGCCTCTGAGCCAAGACTCTCTACTGAGTCTAACTTTTCATAGAGTTTTTCAAGTTTTTTGAGCTTCTTTTGAAGTTGGGAGACTTTCTGTTTTTGAAGGTTTTGAAGTTTTGAGTTCTGCTCTTTTGCATAGACCTCATATAAAAACTCTTCAACACTCTCTAGTGGGTACTCTTTTGCTACAAAGGGTGCATTTGGAACATCAAGCAGTGTTTGCCCTACTCTTACCTCACGAAATGAAGAGAACAAGTCAACATGACGGAGTGCTTCAAGAACACTATTTTGCTCATCAAGAATGATAATGTTTGTATATTTACCAGTAAATTCTATCTGTAAGTATGTTATCTCTTGTTTATATGCCGATGATATTGAGGTCTTTACTCTTAAAATCTTATCACCATTTAAAAGCTCCATACCCAAGATATTTGCTCTGTTAAAACGCTTAGCTAAGATGACATCAAAAGGAGCATTATAGACCTTAGAACGTGGGTAATCTTCACATTTAAAGATACTAGAGTTTGAACGAGTCATATTAAAGTAGATATCTTCAGACTTATCAAAAACAAGTTTTATGATGCTATCACTCACTCTATGAATGGCTGAAATTTTTGTAAAATTTTGTAAATATTTGTTTATCTGTATTAGGTGGGAGAGTTTCATGGTGTTAGTTTATCACAATACTATTTACCATATATTAAGTAATTTATCTTTATAATAAGGGCAATTTCAAATCATAAGGAAAGATAATGACAAACATAACTAAGATAGCTTTAGGTCTATTAGCAACTTCAACTTTAGCATTTGCTGGTGCTCACGGGCACTGGGACTATGAAAAACATGGCCCTGCACATTGGGGTGAGTTTAGTAAAACATGTGAAGAAGGAAAGGAGCAATCTCCAATCAACATCGACACAGAAACAACTATCTCTTTTGATAAGAGCTACAACATCGAGATTCATGAAGATTATCAAGGTGTATGTAACATTGTTGACAATGGACACTCTCTTAAGGTTACTCCTGTAGATGGTGGATACATCAAACTTCATGGAAAAACTTATAAACTTAACCAGTTCCACTTTCACGGTAAAAGTGAACATACTATCGATGATAGAAGATACAATGCAGTTGCACACTTCGTTCATATAGCTAAAGACGGTACAGTTGCTGTTGTAGCTGTAATGTTTGAGCTTGGTGAAGAGAACCCAACTATGCAAACTATCTTAGATAACCTTAACAAAAGTGTCAAAATAAATCCTTCTGATATATTTCCAAAAGACACAGCACACTACTACCACTACAAAGGTTCTTTTACAACTCCACCATGTACAGAACAAGTTCAATGGTACATCTTAAAAGACACTGTAAATATCTCTAAGGCACAACTCAAAGAACTTAGAAAATACTATACAGACAACGAAAGACCAGTTCAACCAGTAAACGCTAGAAAAATCGAAGCTAAATAAGCTTC
>Ga0256824_10000234_pt1 | contig 20118 bp, 18 predicted proteins | sample CV67metaG_FD_191570 | JGI IMG/M metagenome (GOLD analysis project Ga0256824, IMG submission 191570) | Hydrothermal vent microbial communities from East Pacific Rise, Pacific Ocean - CV67 | ecosystem: Environmental > Aquatic > Marine > Hydrothermal vents | place: Pacific Ocean: East Pacific Rise...
CACTTACTTTTTATTGTTTAGATAAACAATCACATGCGGATGTGGTGAAATTGGTATACACGCCAGACTTAGGATCTGGTGCTTTACGGCGTGGAGGTTCGAGTCCTCTCATCCGCACCATTCGACTACAGCGTCAATACTTCAAATAATACTTTATTAAATAAAACTTTTAAATACTATAGGGTACACATTTAGGTACACATCTAAATTAAAAATTCTAATCGTTAAACTAAATCTTTAGAAGCAAGTTCTTTAAATTTTGTTAAATTATCTTTTAACTCTATTATCTTTGCAGCTGGAACAAACTGTAAAAGAGATATTACCTCTCTAACTTCTTTTGACCTCATATAGTTAAATTCTGTTGCATACTCAATATCAAACTCAAATAACTCTTGTTCTTTAATATTTAAAACTTCAGCAATATATGGAATAAGCTCTATCTTTATTTCTCTTCTACCATTTAAGTATCCATATACAGTCGATAGACTAGGTGACTTACCTGTAGAGTTTAATTTTGGTTCTAAAGTTAAAAGTTTTTCTGCAAAGTTTGTTTTTGACATCTTTCTCTCTTCTATCATATAGTTAATTTTATCTCTTACTTGCACTATAAAACCTTTACATATCGAGTAATTTTATTCAATATGTTAAACTATTATATAGGTCATATAGTATAGAATTACTCAATTTAAATAACAAGGAATAGAATGTTCAATACCCCACTAGATAAACTATTACGAAAAATCATGCTTATAGGTATACCACTGGCACTTATATGGTTTTACCTCTTCACTCCTACCTACCCCGTACCAAGTGAAGTAAATTCAAAAGAAGCCATATCACAATTCATCAAAAAAATATACAAACTTGAAGCACGTAATCTTCAATTTGAATACCAAGATAAAGGTGGTATACCTGTAGAAGCTTTACAATCTGTACAAAGAAGTATGGGAGAGTTTAAACAATGTAATTTTGAAAAGGAGTGCATGATTGAAGTCTATGAAGACCATATGGATGAGTGGACATCAGATAACCTTAGAGTAATGACACGGGCAGAGTATATGACACGTAAATTTGGCATCATAGGTGATATGATTAATAAATTTATGGGCTTCTTATACTAAGGTGTGATTATTAAATTAAAATATATAAGTTATCTTTTTTTAGTAGGTGCGATATACTATGGCTATAGTGCCTATAATCAAGCTAGTACCTATGATGCTAATCATCCTAACTCCATTCACTCTATGCTTATGATAATACCATCAAATAAACAAGCACAATTTATAGATGATTTTAATCAAGTTGCCCAAGGTCTTCGTGCAATAAATCTACATGGTATGAGTGTAAATGAAATTCATACACTAGCAGAACAAACAAGAGCAAAATAAGCTATGAAATATCTTGCTATTCCTATCATCCTTTTAGTCGCTTATGTGCTCTTACCCTTTATAATAGGGTTTATCTCTATGATATTCCCTCTTGTCTTATTGGCTGGAGCATACTTCATCATTGCTGCGATATTTTCACCATCTAAAAGATGATAGATTATTCAATAACAATACAACATTAAAGTACAATTTAAAAATGTATCATAGTACAATTGACCCTTGATTTAGAGTCTTTCCCTGCTTAACTATAGTATCTACATGCTATATCTAAATCCCTAACTTTTTATATCCACATATCATAACAATGAAAGACTATACATGTCTTTACACTCAAACCACAAGGAGCAATCATGCTACCAATTCCACAATGTTTAGCGTTAGCAGTCGTCGTCGCAACACTAGTAATAGATAAGGTAAGTTCACCAGGTAAAAACCCTTTTGACTTAGACCTTTAAACCTCACACAGACATATATTTACCAAAGGAGATACCATGTCAGTCAATCCATTAACCAATGCAGAGCTAAGAGCTTCTGCACCCTCAATCTTTTCAGAGACACCTATAGAGGGTGTATCTAATAAATATGCTTTTGTAGCAACCTATTCTGTGTTGGATACATTCAGAAATGCTGGTTACTACCCTATTATGGCTAGTGAAAGTAAAGTAAGAGATGAAGATAACGCAGGCTATCAAAAGCATATTATTCAGTTTAGAAGTCTTGATAACCTTTTACGACCCAATGCAGTTGAAGAGTATGCTGATATTGTTTTAACCAACTCTCATAACCGCACCTCTTCTTTTAAAGTTGATTTAGCCTATTGGAGACTTGTTTGTAGCAATATGCTTATCGTTCCTTCTCAATCCTTTGTATCAAACTCTATTATCCACTCTGGCTTTCAAGAACATAAGATAGGTCACGCTATTGAAGAAGTGACTAACTATATGCCTAGTATAGAAGAAGAGATACAGTTATTTAAACAGATACAACTAAGCAACCGTGAACAACGCTCTTTAGCCTCTGCTGCAATTGACCTACGCTTTGATACGCAAAAACATGACATCCATCCTGATGAACTCTTAACCATCCATCGTTATGAAGATGGAGACAGTTCTTTATGGACTATCTTTAACCGTATACAAGAAGCAATCATACGTGGTGGTATCAAAGGGAAGAACAAAGAGACAGGACGCAACTTTACCTCTAAGGCTATCAAAGCCATTGATGCCAACTTCTCTTTAAACAAAGAACTTTGGCAAACCGTTAAAACCATGGCAAGTCTCAAATCACCTGAGCCTACTATGGCACTGGCTGCTTAGGAGTATCCCATGAAAACCACCAACTACCGATTACAAACAGAAATCGAACATATAACCCCTAGTTCTCAAACCCAATGGTTTGAGAACTATATGAGAGAGATACTAGAGAGTGATAAACCCTATCATGTCAAAGCCGACTATATAGGTTTATCTTTTAAAGAGATACAGAACAAAATAGACTATCTTAGCTCTGACATTAAAGAGTTACAACAGTTAAAGAAAACACTCACGAACGCTAAAACCATAGCCCAAGAAGTTACTGCTTCACTGCTTTGTGAATATGGCATAGACCGTATAGATGGTACTGCTATCTCTTCTCTTACAATTACCCCTCCCAAAAGCATTACCAAAGACACTATAACTATTACAGACTCTCATGCACTGATGGCTTTAGGCTATACCAAAGTCACTGTCGATGAAGAAGCAGTCAAAGAAGCGATGACTACCCTAGAGGGTATGAATGAGATAGATAGCTTTGTAGAAATAAGTGTCACAAAGGAAGAAGTGCCTGCACGTATTAAAATAAATGCTAAACGTGGCAGTGCTAACAATGAAGCCATAGAGCTATTAAAAGAAGCAGCATAAGAAAGGAGATTATTATGTTCGTAGATAAACAAACACTAGTTCTAAAATGTGACATTGAACCTAGTCGCATTAAAAACCGTAGTAAAGGAAATATCACGCTCTCTTACTTAGAGGGTTTTGACTTGATAGAGACAGCCAATAAGATATTTGGTCATGGGAACTGGTCATACACCATTACCACATTAGAGCAAGTATCACAAGAGACAAATGCTAACCAAAACACCGTCATCTGCTATAAAGCACTCATTAGACTTATGGTGTATAGTCAAGACCATAACAAAAATGTATCTAAAGAAGATGTAGGGTTTGGTACAGGTATTGCTAAAACCTTAGCTGAAGCACATGAAGGTGCAGGGAAAGAAGCAGTCACAGATGCCATTAAACGGGCTATGAGAAGCTTTGGGAATCAATTTGGTAATAGTCTCTATGATAAGAGTAAAAAGCATCAGACAGCAACTACAGCTCCAACTCAACTACCCACACAGCATCAAGTATCTACACCAACACAAAACTCTAACCAACTACCATCATCACCCTATGAATTTAGTTCACTTACGAACTTAGGATTACAGGTACTTGAACAAGGTAATCACTATGTGGTTGTAGGTGAAGATATCTTTAACAAGAAAGACAGTATCAAAGCGTGTGGGTTTAGATGGGACGCTACGCATAAGGTGTGGTATCTGCCTAGAGAACAGCAGGCTGCGTAATGAGAGTCATTAGGTACACCCCTCAACCTATTTCAATAAGTCACAAACATCTATCTCTAGCACTTTTGCAATTTTAGCCATATGACGTATGTTAAAGTGGTGTTTATTGGTACGTAGTTCTGCCCTACCTAAGTAAGCACCACCGTTCATACCAATCTCTAAGGCTAACTGCATTTGGGTTAAACCTTTATTTTCACGATATTTTTTTACATTAGAAGATACTCGGTTAAGTTAAAGATGAGATTCATGCACTGAAAGTCTTGGGTTTACTGACATGATTTATTTTAGCGTGTTTTGGCTGATGTATTGGCTACCACGTGCAACGTGGGAGCCAGAGAAAAAGATAGGGTTGTAGTTGTTAGCAGACCCCTAATCCTTATGTATTAAAGAATAAATTTGAGATATTTTTTTATTTTCTATTTCATTACTCGCTAAGATATCCATAATACTTCTTATTTCAGACCACCCTGAAGCTTCTTCTGAAAGATCATCCCATATAAAATCTTTTATTTCAGTAGGAAGACTTAAAGTATTTAAAAGATTTTCAAGGTTTGATGCATCTAAATCCTCATAAGTCATCTTATATTCATCGTAGTTAATATATTTTTCAATAAGATCAGTAAGTTCTTCTGTAATTATTTTATTCATATTATTACCATCTACTCCAAAAGAATGGTCTATGTTTTTTCATCTGTGATGCATTTTTCCCATAGTGTTGATGCCACCTAGTTTTACTATTACCATTATATTTAAACGGATGCTTGTCAAGACCATACAAGCGTCCATTTCCGAATTTTCTATACTTTGAATAAATATTTAATCCAAATCCTCCATGCTTATAAACATTAATTGACAATGATAGTCCGGATGCCGATCCTCCTGACCCAAGTAATGCTACTAAAATAGCTGAATATTCCCCATCGGTATAATTTTCAGAACATGGATTAACTGCATTATCGTATCCATATACTTTTCTAAATTCTTTTGTCAATCCAAATGTTAAAGTATCTCCAAAACCAGCGGAATAATTTGCCAAATCATTTAACCAATCAAGTCCTCTTGAATCTGTAAAATTCACAGGATCCCCAAGCACATACCCATAAAGATTCGAGTCCCCACCACTAAATCCAATAGGGTCTTTAGCCGTCCACTTACCAGTAGTGGCATCATAATCTCTATACCCAAAGCGTGTCAGCTTGGTATCAGCATCATAAAGCCCACCTGCGAAGCCAAACGGTACTCTAAAGGCTTCATTTGAGTCTGTTAATACATTTCCATAAGTGTCATAACTTATCTCTTTAACGATGTTATGACTATCATCACTCACAGCTCTAAGACTACCCACTTGGTCATAATGCAAGTAATACTTCGTAGCTTCCATTGTCATAGCTACAGGCATTCTGCTATCTGCATACTCAAAGCGTTGTACTAAGTTATCGTTACTGTCGTAGATAGCAAGTAACGTAGTCAAATTAGCCCAAAGGTACTTCTCAGTGACAGTTCCATCTACAAGTTTAGCCACTCTTTGATTATTTGCATTGTGTTGGTAGCTTATGGTCTTTGTAGGAGTAGTAACTTGTCTTAATTCTCCTAAAGTACCATAGTTATAAGTTGTACTTCCCTCAGGGGTGGTTTTTGTTTGTAAGTACCCATCTTCATCATACAAGTAAGTATTGTCTCCATAGACTACTAAGCTATCGTCAAGTGTATAGCTAGCTGATATGCTTGTGCCGTGTACCGTAGCAGATGCTCTGTTTCCGTTGGCATCATAGGTGTAGGTTTCTACTTCTTGATTGTCTTTTGTTACATTCGTGAGTCTTCCCATGTCATCAAAGGTGTAGTCATACGTATTTGTTGCTCCGTTTAGTGTTTCTTTCTTTTGAGTTATAGCCCCTGCGTTATCTCTTTGGCTTAGTTGGTATGTGAAAGTATTATCTGCTACTTCTGTTACTTCTCCGAAGTTGTTATAGCTTCTGTTTTGTGTGAGTGTACCGTCTGTGAGGTTTGTGGTGTAAGCGTTTTGTGCATCTCTTGTGAGTGTGTAGTCTCCACTAGATGTGAGTAGCCCATCATCGTCATACGTGTAACTCTCTGTTGCTCCTGCATACGTGCTAGATGCAACTTGGAAATCGTTGTTGTAAGTGAAGTTTGTAGTATGGTTAAGTACCCCACTTTGTGTGGTACTTGTGAGGAGTGTACCATCGTAGGTGAAAGTAAAACTCTCATTGTCTTTTGTGATACTTCCTACTTTGTTTGCAAATAGGTAAGTGTAGTTTGTCGTACCTTCATTTGTTTGGGTACTGTCTAGTCTTCCTTTTGTGTAGGTGTTTACTATAGTCTTGGCACTTGGTTTGTGTATGGTTGTGAGGTTTTTACTTTTGTCATAGTTGTAGGTAGTAGATTTTTGTAGAGGGCTAGTGTTACTTACTCTTAGGTCTGCTCCGTTGTATGTGAATGTATGCTCAGCGGGTGTTGGTACGGTTCTTGTGAGCAGGTTACCATTGTTGTCATACGTGAAGTGTTCTGTTGTGTTGTTGGGGTATGTGACTGTAGTGAGGTTATCTACGCTATCATAGCCATACGATGTGGTTTGTCCTCGCTCATTTGTGAGGGTTGCTAGGTTACCTTTAGCATCATAGGTGTAGGTTATTTCTCTTGTGCCTGTACGTTCTTGTGTGACTCTACCTTTGTTGTCATACATATAGGTAGTAGGTGTTAATGTGCCTGAAGTGTTTTGGCTTGTGAGTAAGGTATTTACATCGTAAGTACTTGTGGATGTTCTACCTGTAGGTGTCATGATACTAGATGTACCGTTGTTGTAGTTTGTTACTAGTATGGTGGTTTTGGTGTTGCTTGTGATGGTTTGGGTTTTTGTGTTGGTATGGGTTTCGTTACCGTCGTAGGTTGTGCTGTAGGTACTTGTGTTTTTTAGATTACTAGGTTGTGTGGTTTGTGTTGAAGCCAATATACGTTGATGGGTCAATGTATCTGTGGTGTAAGTAGACACAGAACTCACCCCATCTCTGAGGCTTGTTGTGCTACTTTCATCGTTTGCGAAGGTAGCTGTAACTGTTTCTCCTGTAGCTAGTGTCATAGTACTTTGGGTATCACCATTGGCTAGGGTGACATCGCTACTTGTACTTGTTTCTCCTTCTGGGAGGATGGTAGAGTAGAAGGTTTCATCTCCATTTACATTTCTAAGAAATCTATACGAACCACCCAGTCCATCTACTTCTTCTACTATGCGTCCTGTGTCATTCCATACATGGCTAATAACATTTCCATTGGGGTCTATCATCGTGTCCATGAGAGAGCCATCGAAGTAGCTAAACTCGTATTTGCTGTTGTCTTCGTAGCTTACTTGTGTGAGGTTGTTGTTTTCATCTACTGTAAGTGTGGTTACTTGTCCGTTAGGGGCTGTAATTTGTGTAGGGTGACCATTTGCATCTCTTGTTATGGTGGTGGTTTGATTGAAACGGTTGGTGATACTTAGGAGGTGGTTGTTTTCATCGTAGGTAAATGTTTTAAGAGCATTACCTGTGTTTAAATCTATGGTTTTTAGGTGTTTACCTGTGGCGTCGAAGATGTCTGCTGTGTTGTTTTGATGTTTATATAAAGATTCGCCTAAACTTAAATTATATGCTTCAAATTGTGTAGAAAGTGCTATCTTACGAATACGATAATGACCACCATCTGAAATCAAAAGATTACCATATATATCTATGTCTATTCCTCTTGGAGAAGATAATCTAGCATTACTAGCTAAACCATTATCCCCTAAAGATGCAATGGCGTTCGTACCCACAATCGTACTCATAATGCCATTTGTATCCACTTTTCTCAGTTTGCTATTTTCTGTGATATAAAGGTTACCCTCTGCATCTATTTCTACTCCCTTTACATTTCCTAATTGTACTTGCGTTGCTTGTCCATTTTCTGCGAAACCTCCTCCTGCAACTGTTGAAATAATCCCTTCTGGTGATACTTTTCTAATACGCTGATTTCTAGTGTCTGCTATATACAAATTCCCATACCGATCTACTGCAACATCAGAAGGAATATCAAGGTATGCATCCGTAGCTTGTCCACCATCTCCTCCAAATGCTAATCCTCCAGCACCTGCAACAACAGTTACTTCCCCATATCTATCAATTTTTCTTACTTGATTACAATAATAGCTTCCTGCATAATAAATATTATCATATTGATCTATAGCTATACCACCTACACCTATTTTATAGAGGTTAGGATTACATATGGTGCCAGATATGGTAGTGATGACTCCTTCGGTATCTACTTTTCGTATACGGTCATTACCGCTATCTGCAATATACATATTCCCCTTACTGTCTATAGCTACAGACTGAGGATTACTAAGAGAAGCTTCTATAGCAAGCCCCCCCCATTTCCAGATAACCCTTCTATACCATTACCTGCAACAACACTTATAATGCCATTTTTATCTATCTTTTGAATTGTATGATTTGAGCTATTGGCAATATATAAATTTCCGAAATTATCACTTGTGACATCTCCTGTATACCCTAAAGCAACCTGTGTTGCTATACCCGAGGTAAGTGTACCAGGATTTCCTCCATTTCCCGCTATAGTAGTGATAATGGAAATATTCTCCTTATTATCTTCTTCTACGCCTCCATCTCCCAAAAGTATAGTTTTATTAGAGATTTTATCATGAATAGATACTCCCCACCCTCTAGCTATGGTCTGAGGCTTTAAATTTTCACCATGTAAAGTAATGAATTTTGTTGTCACCAGTTTCACTTCATCTCTAGCAAAAACAGCCGACCTTGTTCCCAATGATGTACCTACTCTTGCCCATGCACGTAATCCAGTTGATGCTGACATGTAGTAAACAGTTCCGTAGGTATACTCCACTGTAATTGTTGCTTTTATTGTACCCACTACTAAATTACCTAAAACATCTTTACCATTCCAAGGAAAAGTTATATCTGCTAATTGATTTAAAGTAAGGTTTTGTTGAAAACTACGTCCAGCTACTTCCATTTTTACCAATGCACCTGTTACAGAACTTGGAGCGTTCGTTGTATCAATAGAAGTTTCAATATTATGTTTATAGCCATCTACTCTTTTTGAGGAGTAATGCAAAGTGATATCTGTTCCTGCTATAGGAATATCTTCATGAAACACTCTACTCTGCGTAGTAACATAAGATGCTACATATTGTCCGTTATCACAGCTTGGTTTAGGTGGAGTACCTATGTCCTTTGGTTTTTCTGCATCTTCTGGAGGACCACTTACTGCCCAGTTATGATCCCATGGAGTCAAGTGCATCATCTCTGCACGCCAGTAACTTTTACCTGCTACATACTCTGGATTATTTTGGAGTCCTGCTACTTCATCGACAAAGCTTCCATCACCATCTAAGTCATTTGGTGTATCTGAACCGTTGGAGTCTAAGGCATCTACAATGCCATCATTATCTGTGTCTAGTAGCTTTATGACCACACCATTGTCAGACGCTTTCCATGCTCCGTCTTTTCTGTCGTAGTACCCTACAGGGACTATCTCACCTATTTCAAAGCCTAAGAAGTTGTTGACATACATAACTACTGGTGCATCAAATAGTATTTCATCATCATCGTTAGTACCATCTATACTTAGGTCTGAACAGTAGGTAAATGCAGATTCTTTGGGGAGGTCACTTGGCATGGAGTCTGGGGTCTTGAACTCTGTGGCACGTACATCAATGGAGTGCAGTATACGCGCAGAGCCATCTGGAGCTATCACTGTAGCACGACTTACACCATCAAATACTAAGGTAGTAGAGCGTGAACCTCTGTTATCTGTGACTTTGGTAGAAATATGTATTTGAGGGGTATTGTTATTTAGGTCTATCGTAGTCACTTTACTGTCGAGGGCTAACATAGTGACATCAGGGGAACGTACCCAGTCTTGTACAGGTGCATACACTTTTCTATCTATGGTTGTGTAGCCTTGTTTGGCGTAACGCATCGTAAGGCTTAGCCCACCCTCACTTGGTATGGTGTAGCTACCATTACTGTCTGTAATGACAGAACCATACTCAGGGTGAGAGAAGATACTTACTTTTACGCCACTAAGAGGCGAAACATCTTCTGCTTTTATCTGCCCTGCTATCATACAGAAACGTTTTTCATCATACTGCGTAAGTGTGGCATCTACAGGGATTTGGTCTGTATATCCATTACCAAAGTTTGTGAAGTTAAAGTTTGTCGTGTTAAGTTCTGTTCCAATGCTTACAAAGACTAGTCCAGAGTAGCGAGAACCAACTTTAACTCTAAAAGAGGTACTTCCTACTTTTAACGCTTCAAGTGTCCCCGTTGGGTCAGCTATAGCGACACTCGTATCCGTAAAAATATAATCAGCCACATCTATGATTTCAATAGAACCATCACTGTATGTACCTTCTGTACTCAGCTGTAAACTCTCACCTACTCTTAGCTCTACAGGATTGGGAGTAACAGTGAGTGATTGTAGTGTTATGGGGGTATTGACAGTGATGTTTAGCGTGTTTGAACTCAGTGTGCCTACTTGTGCTGTGATTTGTGTGCTACCACTTTGCAAGGCTCTAAGTGTACCGTTTACATCGATAGAGAGTATGTCAGGGTTTGCTATAGTCCAAACAACAGATGATGTCACATCTAGGCTTGTGTTATCGTTGTAGTTTGCAGTGGCTAAAAGAGAAGTAGTTTCATTGACATCTAAACTAAGAGCATTTGCACTTAAGTCCACAGAGACTAAGAGTGCTTCAACCACGATGTTTACACTTGCTCTTCCTTCTTGGGCATCATCATCCATGATTATGAGTGTAATGGTATGTTCTCCAGACGTTGCAAAAGCGTGTGAAAGTGTCATTTGGTTTGAGAGTGTGGTATTAGATTCATCTATCCATTGGTAGGAGACTATTTGCCCATCTGCATCACTCGAAGCATTGGCATCGAAATGTATGGTTGTACCTACTGTAGTGGAGATGGTACTCACTTGTATCTGGGCTATGGGAACTTGGAGTTCTACTACCGTGACTGTCACAATGGTACTACTACTTAGTCCTGCATCATCGCTAACAGTAAGTGTAAGTGTATGGGTACCAGCGGTTGCGAAAGTATAGTCAAAAGCTATAGCATTACTTAGTAAAGAGCCTGTCTCATCTTTCCATGTATAGCTTACTATTTGCCCATCACTATCTGAAGAGTTGGCTGCACTAAAGTGTATGCTATCACCCTCTTTTACATTACTTATATTTGCTTCTGCTATGGCTACAGGAGGGAGGTTTGTGTTTGTACTAGGTTTGACTGTGATACGTACCGTGTCTCTTGTTCTCCATGGTGAGATGTATCCACCACGTTCTACGGTCACAAGTCTAAATACGAAGGTGCTCTCCTCACTAACACTAGGTGCTACAAAGCTAGGATGTGCTGTTTTTTTAGACTGAAGTGTAACATGCGTACCTCTGACTTGTTTCCAACGGTACTTTCTTATCTGTCCATGAAAGTCTGCTTTACTTTTAGAACCATCAAGTGTGACACTTTGTTCAGACGCTACACTTTGGTCTTTTCCTGCATTTGCACACCCTGATAGCATCCAAACACTTACTAACCCAAGAATTATATATTTAATACTTTCCCAATAGAACAATCTTCTCATGGTATTCCCTTTCCCCAAATGAATTAAAAATGATTATACATTAAAAATATTATAATTTGTCATTAAATTATAATAAGTAAGTATATCTATAAGTAATTTTACTTAGAAAGTATTAATTTAAAATTGTGATAATCCTAGCAGGTTATTTATGCTATTTGCATTTAAATGTAGGTTACCTCCAATACTAGTTAAGTTCACTAATCCATCTACGTGTGTTAATTGATTATTATCCAAGTAAACATTGCCTCTTACTTCTTTAAGGATTAAAAATGATAGTAAGTTAGCATCCGTCATATTTTTATCTGAGCAATACAAATCCTTGCGATAAAGCCCCGTCTCTTCATCAAAGTTTTCTCTAAACTCACCTGCTGTTATATTACAATAAGCCGTAACTGTATCACGTAATTTTGTATATGCTAGGCTTGGTGGTTTTTTACATACTTGGGTCATATTGTCATCTATATCTCCTCCAATGCCACGTAAATCCCATACTTCACTACAGAAACTAGAATTTGCATCTACTTTGATTGTATATTGATTTACATCTATTGTAATCCATCTTACATATGTCTCACTACTATTTTTAAGCCCTTCAATATTTATTAGTGGATAGTTACCTGATATATTTAAATAATTGCTATTGAGTCATATTCTTTTATCTCTGGCATGAGCTTGTCACCTTTGTGTTTATTAAAGGTTGTAGCCTAATGCACTTTGATATAAAATAATTAAATACTTTCATTAAAACATCTCCATCACAAGCCCTAAATTAGTCTCAATAGCCCTCTTCTGAAATCCAACACCTACATTGATAGCATCAGATGCTAATGCAAAGAGTTCATCTTTATCTACTTTACCAGTCTTAATGATATTTTGAATATCTTCATCATCATTTTGTACAAAACGTATAAGCTTAGAGATAATCAAATCAACAGGAGACAAAAGGTTAATCTCAAACTTCTCCTCTATGGTTATCATGTGTACAGCTCTATCTTCATAGTCTTCATGCATTAAGCCTAAAGTACTGTTATACGTATGGTCATAATGCACTTGCTCTAAAGTACCTTCATCATTAAGCCATACTACAAAGAGGTCATTAGGTACATTCACAGCATACTGCATAATGAGGTCAACATCATCAGATACTCTACTATTACAATAGTAATGTACTGCTCCACCACCAGTAAGATATGCCTTAACAGGTGTTTGCTTATGAGAGTCTGGTATCTGCTTAGCTATCTCTTCCATCATCTCTATGATGGCTTCTTTGAAACTTGTTGCTATCATTAGAATCTACCTGTCATTTTAAACTGATTAAACCTAGCCATGTCTATACCATTTTTAAGCCCATAGAGCCGTGCTAGACCGTTGCCTGTGTCTTTGCTATGAGCGTGGTAGAACCCTCCATCTACTTTAGTTTTAAACGATAGTTCTGTCATCTTGTTTGTCAAGAAGCTATAGAGGTATGCAGACCTAGCACGTGCTATTTGTGAAAGTGAAGTATCTTTAGAAAGGTTTAACCATACAGTACTATCTCTACCAGACACAAGCACCTCATACAAGATTTTCTCAAACCCTCTAAGAGAGGGAAAGTATTTCTCATTCTCTAGTAACTTCTTTAAGTCCATATTATCATTCATATCAAGCAATTGTTGAGCTGTATCATAATCCAGTGTTTCTAGTAACTTGTAGAGCTTATCTCTGTTACCCATCTTCCAATCTCTTAGAGTCCTTGCAGGGACATCTAAGAGTTTGTGCATTTGTTGTTGGTTCATATAGTTGTCCTTTGACTTTTTCTAATTATAGGCGAATATCGCCGTTATGTCAAGATAGTAAAATTATTCTAATAACTTTTGATTCTCATAATTAGATGCTAAAATCGTATTTCTTTGGAGGAATTGTATCAGTTCTTCTCTCGATATGTGTAACTTTTTTCCGATCAGAACTACCGTCAACATCTTCTTTTGTATAAGCTTCTTAGCCATATCTATTTTGATTATCTTCATATTTTCTATTTCTCTTAAATTAAATAGTATTCCTTGGGGTATGAGGGCATTATAGTCTGTGGTCATGTTATATTCCTTGTATCATGTAAATTTTATGTGAGGTAATAATCTGAATTTATTTACAATACAAAGTAGACATAACACTTTCGTTACAGGTATGTAAATGTATTGTTATAATTAGTTGTGTTTAGATATATTACTCATTATAAGGTATGTGGTTATATTTTTTATTTCTAAGAATGTATGATTAGAATATTGTGTATATGTCAGGGACTGTACGTAATTGATTTATAAAGTTACTGATATATCTCATATCTGGCATTAGTCTATAGTTATTTAATTTTAGTTTTTTAATCTCTCTTTTGCGTACCATTTGATAGGTACAATATTTATCAACTATTTGCTTCTTGTATTCTGTACTTTCAAAATACATTACGTGGTATCTATTTAGGACTTTTTCTATAGCTTCTATGCTAAACCCATCTTTATTAAAGTACTTTGCTTGTAGCTTTATTTCAAATCTAGTTAGGTCATAGCTTAATTTTTCTTTATACCTTTTATCATAGGTGTATGCCCGAAGTACAGCTTTATCAAACTTCTTCTTTATCATTTTCTCAACGTAGGTTGTAGTAGCATATGTTTGCTTATCCGTAAGAGAATAATAGTTTGTTTTAGGAGACTTCTTTGTACAGATTGCTAAGATGTTTTCAAAAGCAGATTCTGCGTCTATACATACATCTAGTTCTGTCAGCTTAAATACTATGCCTCTTGTATTTAAAAATGCACATATTCTTAATAAATAATCATTAGATACTCTATCTAAAACCTCATTGTATGTCTTTAATCCAGCAAATTTGATATTGATATAATACTTCATTGTATAAGTACCTTGTATATAACTACCTGCTCTAAATACACCTGTATTTATGGTGGCTACTGTAATGTTATTAGCATATATATAATGTTCTCTTCTAAGCATATTATTACCCACGATAGAATCTTTATGCCCTATAAAAAGGTTTACCCCAGTGGTAAACCTCAATAATTCATCTAAAATCTCTCTTTGTTGTTCTGCGTAATCACAGTCTATTTGAATAGTAATTGTGTCTATTTCTGTTTTGTACTTCATTGTCTTATCCTCTGTTAATATTAAGAAGATGAATACAGTAAGTAATATGATATGTTTAGAGTTAGATTATCCCTATAAGTCAGTTACGGGTAAGTGTATATAGTATAGGTGATATATCTATATTTGGTACTACATATAACTCTTATTATAGAGACGTATTTTTTTGCTTAAATCACGTATTGCCTAATCATTGAAAATCTTATTGTTTGGGTTGTATTTATCTTCTTCATTTAATAAGTATTGGATATAAAAAATAAAATAGAGAAATGTGAATATATGCATGATTATGCTCTATTGTGATACTAGTATGTAATAATAAGAAGTATTTAAAAAAGTAGTAGGAGAAGATTTTGATATACAATAAAGCATTTATGCAAAAGGCACTAAAACGTGTCAATGAGCTAAAACAAGAGACTATAGAAAAGTCTAAAAAAATACCTAACAGTGAAAAGATTGTAAAGGTTCGTATGGAGGAGTTTAATGAGTCTACTTCTGTGAAGCATTTACGTTAAGGGTTTTAATACCTAAAGAGTATGAAGAGAGACTTCCTCTAAATTAATATTACACCATTCAACCATGAAAAGATCTCTCTTTTTTGTGATTGTAAGATGTGTTGATTAATTTTCTTTATAAAGAACCAATACCATATTCTTGGCTATCTATAAAGTACTATAGTGCATATTAATTTAATAAGTTATAAAAAAGGTGTATTATCCCCTAGATAAATCTTTAGCACTGTCCTAAGAATATTCACTTCAAATATTTTCTATTTTTATCTGAGAATTGAGCTGAGAGACTACTGAGATATGCCTAAGAAGCTTATGAGAAAACCTGAGAGTACCAAGAGAGATGAATTATATCTCTTTTTTTTCTCTATCTTTGCTTGCTCTATATTCTTTTGTTCTGTTAATACAATTATCAATATCTTCATCATTTTCAAAAGTAAATTTTGTAATATTTTCTTGACTAGAAAGAATTGTAGCTCCTGTAGAGATGACTATATCCCTTGCTAATACATAATCCTTTATTCTACATAGTTCTTTGTTACCTGTTTCTTGTGATGTCTTGCAAGGCTGAAATAAAACTTCTTCATTACTATCTTTATTTAGAATTTTAAGTATCTTAACTTCCTGTTTAAACATGTCATCTTTTTCTTTTAGCTTCCCTGTAAAGTGTGTCTTTTTTTTAAAAGGTTGATTAGCATATATCGAGTTGTAGCAATCAAAAAGATATTGATTAATGAAATAACCTTCATCTTTATTAAAAGCATTTTTTAAGTGTTTATAAATTGTACCATCATCAATATTCTCAACCTTTGCAAAATAGTCTATATCCTTATTTTTAATAGCTTGAATAAAGGTATCAATATTATTGTCAATATCCTCAGGATTAACATTAGAAGATTTATTACTTTTTAGGGTTTGACGAGCTTCTGTATCAATATTCTTTAAGGCTTTATCAATTATTACGTTATATTGCAACAATTTGTCTGTAAAATTGTGTAAATCATTTTGTATCATATCCTCAAGTTCTGCTTCATCTTCAACTTCAAGCTTTTCTAATATTGTATCAATATCATTTACTTCAATCACTGTACATTTTGATAAAACTTTTTTTAGATAAGGAGCTGTATTTTTTGCTGTGATAATCATTTGTCCATGAATATAAATCTCTTCATTTGTGTCAGTAGTGACTGATGGTTTAATTAGTAAGTCTTTAATAATTAATGCTAATGTTTGATCATCAAACTTTGTATCTGCATCAACAATATCATCAATATGAAAAAACAACTTATCTGTAGCAATATCAGACACTAAAGTTGTATCACACTCTTTGTCATCTATCGTAGTAGAATACTGTTTACTGAAAATTTCTTTGATAATTATATTCCAAAAAATATCTTTAGTTACCTCTTGCTCTCCCAACAAGACTAAAGCAGTTTTTGACCTTTGAAGATTTTGAAAATAATAAGCTAACCAATTCATGATATAATCAGATAGTTCTTGATCCTCTCTTACAAGATAGTATATAAATTTTTCTATAAAAGCTTGTTCTATATTATTTGGGAGTGTACTTTGGTTTTGTTCGTATCGTTTTTCAAGATATTGATTAGAGACAAAACGATTTCTAGTAAAAAATAAATCAGTATGATTATGTTTAAAAAACTCATCATTATGTATATTGAATGCATCATCATCAATAGTGAAAATAGCATCTTCAAACAATAATATTTTTATTGCATTGTCTGCTTTTTCATTTATATTTAACTTTTGTTTATTTAAACTTTTAAGTTTAGATACTAGTACTATTTCTATTGCATAATCAGAGAAAAATGTCCTATGGTTTCGATTTAAGTAGGCTGTTATTTTTTCTTTTAAAGCTCTAGTCAGTAAGTCACCTAGTTCAGTACTATCTACATTTATGGGAGATGCATTGAATTTTGAACGAAAACAATATTTTTTTATTCTTGTATCGTACCATAAACCTCCACCATTATTTCGTAAAATATCTAATACTAAATTTTGCCAATAGAAAATATCATTCCATTCTTGATTATTTTTCCATATTTGATAATTATTTTTGTATTCCTGAGCAAGTATTTCTGCAGTGAACTTTCTAATTTTATTTTGGTACTGTTTTGTATCATACTCAATTAAGCGTCCAAATTTATCTATGGTCTGTACTATATTATTATTTTTAATAACTGCTGGTTGTTGCTTACCATTTACCATTTTATCCCCTTTTAATAAAAGCCAATTAGGTTCACTAGCTTGTCTTATTTGTATTTCATTTTTATAAGCTTCTTGGTCAATTTCTTGAGCTCTTTTCGTATAAATATATTCAAGAAATGTAAATTCATTATACTGCTTGTATTGATTTAAATTAGATAACATATCTTTATATCTTTTAATTTTATCTTTGAAAGAAAAGATAAAATATATATTATATTGTTTCCAATAAGTTTCCTCTAACATTAATTTTATTGTTGCTAGTATATAGAACTTGGGGTATTGATTACTTTGTTTAGGAATTTTTATAGGTTCTTGAAATAAATTATTGATTATGTTAATGATGTAGTTCTCATATATTTGCTTAAATAATTTAATTTCATCAGTTTCAAGATGTATTCCAAAAATAGTGTTGTTTTGTGTTGTACTTAGCATATCATAGAGGGGATATTTAAAATTAACTTTAACGTTTTGGGGAGAGTTAGTAAAATCAATTTCAAAACTTATTAAATTCTTTGAAAAAGAAGTAGCACTGACTATATTAAAGAGGTTATAGAATTTGTATTTTGTATTTTTGTTTGGCTTTAATAAATCATTTAATTGGTCAGTATCAAACATATTATATGGACTTTTAGTAATTGTTCCATCTTGTGTAGTAATAATTTTTCTAAAAATATGAAAAGTTAAATTTCTTAAATATAAATGTACAGAATCATCTATCAGTAAATGACTACATGATTCTTTTATGTTAATAAGAGGATGAAATGGAATCATCAACCCCTCATCCTCTTCATTTGGTACCTTAGATCTATCGTCTATTCTAATCATTTGCTTATTATCATAAGTACACAAATAATCATTTTTTAAGTTTTTATTTAAAATATACAATAAGTTGTTTTGCATAATACTTTTTAAGTTAAAGAGGTTCATAATATTTTCATAAAATGAATTTCTACGATTATTCTGTTCTATAAATACTTTTTTTTGCTTCATTATTTGTTTACCTAACTCTGCCAAAAAAATCTTCCAATGATTCAGCAGCTACTTCTTGACGTACCTTAGAATATCGCTTTGTAACGCTAGTAGAGGTATGCCCAAGTACTGATGCTACCTGTTCTAGCGTCTTACCACTAGAAACGAGTGTACCACCAATAAGATGCCTTAAATCATGCATGCGGATACGTTCACCCAATTCTTCTAAAACTTTCTTCCAATGATTACGAATTGTACCTTTATCCATCTTCTTCTCTTTGTCTCTTAGTGAATGAAAGATATAACCACTCTTCTGAATAGTAGTGTCTTGTAGGGTTTTTAATAGCTCCTTGCTAAGCTTATACGTCATAGGTTTTCGAACTTTGTTGTTTTCGAACTTGATAGTATAGGTGTTGTTGTTAAAGTTAATATCTGTCCATCCTAGGCTTAGTATCTCATTGAGTCTTCTACCATGTGAGAGCCATATAAACATACTTTTAAACGGTTCAATAGGGTAGTTGTATAAAATGTTGTACAGCTCTTTCACTTTCTCATCAGAGAGTTCAATCGTTACATTGTTATCAAACTTTGGTATCTGAATTAGGTCAGTAGGATTTGTCTTTAATGTACCACGCATCACATACTGCTTAAACATAGGTCTTAGTGTCTCTTTTACAGATTTAGCAGTGCGAGGACTTTTCCCTGCATCTAATATCTCACTGACTATCTTTTGAAGCATTTTAGTTGTTACGGTATCTATGGGCATGTTAGCTAGACGAGGTTTTGAGAGTATCCATTTCTTTGTAAATGTCTTGTAGGAGGTTAATGTATTGGGTGAAAGTTGGTTTTTTTTCATCTCCATATATTCATTCCAAGCCTGTGATAAAGTAGGGATAGTTTTTTTTGCTTCTTTATGTAGCCCTTCTTTTAGCTCTTTTAAAAGTATTTCTCTTTTTGACGAAACTTCTTTTACAGCACTTAAAAAGGTGATTTTTTTTATAAAATTGTATGTCTTTTTTGTTTGGGTACGCATATTGCTATGGTTGACATACGTAACACGCAAGACAAGTCTAAAATCTCTGCTAATATAAGTGGGTGCTTTGGTTATACTTGAACCACCAAAAATATCATCATTATTGACAAAATAGAGATTACGACAATCAACATTAGGGAGATTAACCTTGATAAATTTATCAGCCATTTGAAACCTTTAGTTATATAGAGTTAGGGTACACATTAGGGTACACATATTTATAACTAATTGTATATACTTGTAGCTTACAAACGTATAAGTGAAATACATTAAGTCCCTAGAATAGGGGCTTTATATGTATTTGTAGTTTGTTGTAGTTTCCTTACATCCCAGACTTAGGATCTGGTGCTTTACGGCGTGGAGGTTCGAGTCCTCTCATCCGCACCATCTACTTTAAATCAAAATTTTCAATTAACACTTTTCAATTAACATTTTCTTCAAAACTTATAGTATAATTTCACTATTAAAATAATAATTAGGATTTATAATGGATAAAAGTTTCATGTTCTTTATTGCCATAGGTTTAGGATTTCTCTATTTTGTGACCACTTTTGTTGGAGATATTCAAGCAGAAGATGATGCTTA
>Ga0256824_10000235_pt1 | contig 20063 bp, 18 predicted proteins | sample CV67metaG_FD_191570 | JGI IMG/M metagenome (GOLD analysis project Ga0256824, IMG submission 191570) | Hydrothermal vent microbial communities from East Pacific Rise, Pacific Ocean - CV67 | ecosystem: Environmental > Aquatic > Marine > Hydrothermal vents | place: Pacific Ocean: East Pacific Rise...
ACATTGAAGAAGATGCGGTATTTGCTGCCTATTCTGACTCAGATAACTTTGGTGGTGGTACTGCTGCTAAGGGTCATGCGATGAGAGTAAAATATAAAATGGGTAAAAACCTATATCTTGCGGGTAACTTCTTCTTCAATACACTTTATGAAAGCAAAAGTAAAGTAGATGGAATGGAACCAAACTATGAGCGTGTACAATTAGATTGTATTATTAAATTCTAAAAGTGTAACAAAATTGTAATACTTTTTCTCTATACTACATGCATATTAAAATTGAAGGAAAATCAATGAATAACACGTTTAAAATCATCCTTGGCGCAGGCTTTGCAGCAGCCGTTGCTTTTTATGCAAATAGCATTATCGGACAAGCAACACATGGTGGGTTCTTAGTCCTTGCAGCTGTATTTGGTGCCTATATGGCGATGAACATTGGTGCAAACGATGTTGCCAATAACGTGGGACCAGCAGTTGGTTCTGGAGCACTTACTATTGGTGGTGCTATTATCATTGCTTCTATTTTTGAAGCGGGGGGTGCACTTATCGCTGGTGGTGAAGTAGTGGGAACCATTAAAAAAGGGATTATTGATCCTGCTGCTTTTGGTGGTGACCCGATGATATTTGTGTATGCAATGTCAGCAGCACTTTTAGCTGCTGCACTTTGGTTAAACCTTGCCACATGGCTCAAAGCGCCTGTCTCTACGACACACTCTATAGTAGGGGGTGTTCTAGGTGGTGGTATTGCTGCGGGTGGTTTTGCGATTGTTTCTTGGGGAACGATGGGCAAGATTGCGGCATCATGGGTTATCTCTCCTGTTTTAGGTGGTGTGATAGCAGCCGCTTTCCTGTATATTATCAAATCACAAATCCTTTACAAAGAAGACAAGCTAGCAGCAGCTAAAAAAATAGTACCTATCTTGGTTGCTATTATGGCAGCAGCATTTATCACCTACCTCACACTTAAAGGGCTTAAAAAAGTATGGCCAGTGATTGTTGATACACTCACGTTCTTGCCACATACTAAAAAACCGACACTCTTGGTAGCACTCATGCTTGGTGCCATTGGTGCAGGGATTACCTATGTAATCATTAAACCCAAAATAGCAAATAAAGTAGCCCTTATGACGGAGAGTAGAGATTCTATTAATCTTCTCTTTACTATTCCACTTATTTTTGCAGCAGCACTCCTTTCTTTTGCGCATGGTGCGAATGATGTTGCCAATGCGGTTGGACCACTAGCCGCGGTAAATGATGCATTGACTAATCTAGCTGTCTCTAAAAAAGCGGCCATTCCTTTATGGGTTATGGTTGTCGGTGGGGTAGGTATTTCTTTAGGTCTTGCACTTTTTGGACCTAGACTTATTAAGACAGTAGGTTCCGAGATTACAGAACTTGACCAAATGAGAGCTTTTTCTATTATGATGGCTGCGTCTATAACCGTGGTTATCGCTTCTCAGCTTGGTTTACCTGTTTCTTCTACACACATTGCAGTGGGTGCCATCTTTGGTGTGGGGTTCTTAAGAGAGTGGATAGACTCTAAAAATATGAGCGTCAAGCAAGAAAAGTTCCATATAGAACTAGAAAAACAGCGTGCATTAAAAGTAGATCTCGATGCATGTACCAATGAAGATCCTGCTAAAAAATTAGAACTTATTGAGGCACATAAGAGACAGAAGAAAAAAGTAAAATCATTGAAACGTACCCTACGTGAAAACTATGTGAAACGTGGAATGGTTAAAAAGATTATAGCTGCATGGGTCATTACTGTACCTGCAGCTGCAACACTTTCTGCGATTATATTTTATGTGATTAAAGGGTTTAATTAACTATAATCACTTATGCAAACAAATATTGAAATAGTCGTTATAGAAGACGAAGAAGATATATTAGAACTCATAGAGTATCACCTGACTAAAGAGGGGTACTCTGTCACTGGGTTTTTGTCAACAGACAATGTAGAACAGTTTTTAGAAGAAGAAACCCCCTCTCTTATGCTCGTTGACCGAAATCTTCCAGGTATGGAAGGTGCTGAATTTGTAACCTATTTACGTGAAGTCGGATATGATATCCCAGTTATCTTCCTTACTGCCAAAGGCAAAGAGTCTGAACTTGAAGAAGGTTTTGAAGCAGGAGGGGATGACTATATGTGTAAACCTTTTTCCCCTAAGGAGTTGACACTTCGTGTAAAGGCATTACTTAAGCGTTCGGGTGCTTTAGAAAAACAAGCACGTATCAAACACAAACTCCTCACTATTGACTTGACACAAAAAGATCTTTTTGTTGATGGCAATATGGTGGCACTTACCAAGCTTGAATTTAATCTTTTACATACCTTTATAAAACATATTAACAAACCATTGACAAGAGATTTCTTGCGTGATGAGGTATGGGGTGTAGAAGGTGAAAGTGTCAATGACAATGCTGTAAATGTTGCCATTAACCGTTTAAAAAATAAAATCGATCCTCATAATGAACAAAATTATTTTCATCCAGTTTGGGGTGTGGGATATACGTTTAGTTAATGACTACTCACGAAGTTCTTCTGGCATGACTCCATAGAAACTCCCGTTAAGTTGGGTTGTTTGTATAAGGTGTTGTTTAAATTTTTTATAGAGCTGTTCATCTGGTTTTTTATGGCTATGCCAAAACTTTTTTAAACTGGTTCCCTTATTGGTTAAGCCTTTTATATCATAAATAGCATCTCCCAATGTGAGTGTAGGGATACCATATCCCACAGAGGTAAGCCCTACGGTACTATTGATAGTAATAGTACCTATGGCATGTTTTAGACAATCAGGAAGATGTACATCATGAATAGTAAGTATGCGCTTCTCAATATTAAGTAGAGCAGCTTGTTCCTTAATGAAGGTATTGTAATTTTTTCTACCCCTGTCAACAGGATGATGTTTAAAGATGAGGCATACTTCTTTTGGTGCATGGTGCGCAAAAGATTCAAGCACTTCAATAATGAATTTTTCTATAGAACGATAATTAGAGTGTTGTAGTACTTGAAAATCATTGTGTGTTTGTAGGGGTACAAAATAATATTTACCCGAAAGAGTAGAGGTGATATATGGATGATAATCCCATTCAGTCAGCTTATAGAGACCTTTTCTAAATAGACCACGTATTCCATGAAAAGCTTCCTTGGTTGCGGAGAAATCTCGATGATGCTCATAATGAGGATACTTGTATTCAAATAGATTAGAAAGTGCATAGTAAAGTATAGCAGAGACATTCATTTTAGTTTTACTGGCTTGTGCATGCTTTGGGGGTGGGGTGCTTTTTTCTGGAAGGTTCGTGTAAAAGTTAGCGTCTCTTGGAAGGTTGGAAAAACCATTTACCCCAAACTTTTCAAGGGTAATATAGTGTGGACGCAAATACCCTTCTTCAAAGACAAAAACATCAATATGCTGTTCATAAGCTATACTTCTTGCAATACGCTGATAATATCGGCAATCCCCAAAGAGAAAAATTTTATCAATCTTTTTTTCTAATAAAAATGTTTCTATAAAAGTTGGCCATTTTTCTGGGGTATCTTGAAAAGGAATATAATTTTTTGCAGGGGCAAAAAACTGGTCTCCCCTATTGAACCCAATTTTGTAGGTTATCGCACCTTGTTGTAAAAAAGAGGTATTTAACTTTTTAAAAAATGTACCCATTGGACCTTGTAAGAAAAGTATATTTTTATCTTTAAGAGTCCCAATGTTATTCATCTAAAATCACCTTTATGAGTAACTGTACCTTCCTAGATACCATATTCCGACTATTAATATATAGCCTATATAATCGATTGCTATTGTATCTGCTTTTCTCTTTATCTATCTCTTGAAGGAGGACTTCAATTTCACAGAGTGCATTGGTGTGTGGATGTATGTAACGAGGGTAGAGTATAAATGCAGCAGCTACAAGTTCATCAAGTGTTCGAACCGCTGTTCGGCGTTTACATACTTTTGTATCGACAGTGAGTCCCCAGCCTGCATAAAAGGGCAACCCATAGGTCGTAACTTTTTTCCCACGTATGAGTGCTTCAAAACCTACTAAAGAAGTCATGGTATGTACTTCATCACAGAGTTCGAGTACAGAGTCTAAACTGGCATCTGTGATGATAGTATCACAATACTTTAATGCAGTATCCGTAGCGATATTTCCTTTTCTATTTCCTGCCAGTACATCAGGATGAGGCTTATAAATAATGTAGCTATCGGGAGCATTTTCCCTGGCTTGCTTCAGCAGTTCCAAATTATGCATACCATTCGCACCATAAATGATGGAAGCATCATCTTCTACTTGCCCTGGAACCATCACTACTTTCTGGTTTGTTTTGAGTGCATGTAGTGGTATTTGTTTGTCTTTATAAATATTATATTTCGATATTTTATTGGCTATGAGATATGCTTGTAATTTTTGAGAACGTGCAAGTAAGGATTCATCGAAGTTATGGGTACTTAGTAGGTACTCTAAATCACTTTCTACAGTAGGGTCAAAGTAAATACCACGGCTATCGACTACCACAGAATATGCCTTGGTCAAATCTGACCCTAAAGAGACAGAACGCACAAAGCCATCCTCAACCCTCAGTAAAGGTATGTTTTGCGCTTTAGCATAGGTTTCTAGCTCAGGAAAAGGCTTTTTACCCCAAATGTAAATTTTACTTTGAGTACTAAGACCTTTTTTTATAGCATCATCTAAATCTTTACAAAAAATGATTGACGTATTAAAAAAAGGATATGTGTATTTTCTTTTCCATCTAGAGAAACCAAAAAAATAGGATTTTTTTTCCTTTTTCACCCTATTAACTTTGATACCCATGAGGGTTTTGAGATTGCCATCTCCAACTGTCTTCACACATTTCATCTATGCTTTTTTTTGCTTCCCACCCTAAAATATGTTTCGCATAAGTAGGGTCAGCATAGCACTTGGCTATGTCTCCAATACGTCTTGGTGCTATGCAGAATGGTACGTCTTTGTTTGAGGTTTTTTCAAAAGCTTTTACCATGTCTTTTACGGAGTAGCCTATACCTGTACCTAAGTTGATGGTCATCACTTCTGTAAAGTCTTGTATTTTGTTTAGGGCTTTTACATGCCCCTCTGCTAAGTCTACTACATGGATGTAGTCTCGGACACCTGTGCCATCATGTGTGTCATAATCATCTCCAAAGACAGAAAGACAGCTACGCTTACCTACAGCAGTTTGCGCTATAAATGGCATGAGGTTATTGGGGATGCCATTGGGGTCTTCCCCTATGGTTCCAGACTTATGTGCGCCTACAGGATTGAAGTAGCGAAGGAGTACTACTTTCCAGTGGTTATCAGAAACATATACATCTCTAAGTATCTCTTCTATCATGAGTTTAGAACGTCCGTAAGGGTTGGTAGCAGAGAGTGGAAAGTCTTCTTTTATGGGTGTAGTATGTGGGTCACCATACACAGTAGCCGAAGAGCTAAAGACTATGGACTTGCAGTTATTTTGTTTCATCACTTCACAAAGAGTAATAGTACCATTGATATTGTTGTCATAGTATTGTAGAGGTTTTTCTACAGACTCTCCTACTGCTTTAAGCCCAGCAAAATGTATCACTGACTCTATGGCGTATGTATCAAAAACTTTTTGTAAATCAGAAGCATTACGTATGTCACCTTCAACCAAAGGTATGCTTCCCCCTACAATACTTTCTACGCGTCTAATGCTCTCTTTTGAAGCATTACAAAAGTTATCAAATATAACTATCTCATAGCCAGCTTCTATGAGGGCTATGCATGTATGTGATCCTATATATCCTGCACCACCTGTGACTAAAACCATAAAATAAAACTCCTAAATCTTGAGATGAATTATAGCATCTTTTTTTGTTTGATTATTTCATTAATAGTATCTATGATATCTGAGGGTTTTTTTGTATAAGGATTATAATACTTAGTATAAAGTATATACGCTCCAGTAAAGAGTTCTTCTATCTTTAATAATTTTTGTCTTCTATCGCATGTTTGCTTATCTTGGGTGAGTCCCCATCCTGCATAGTAAGGCATTCCATAGCAAACAACGTCAAGACCCAAAATAAGTGCTTCCATACCCATGCCAGATGTCTTGGTATATACTTTGTCAAAGTGTTTCAGAAGTGAGATAGGGTTTACATCCATATCAAGGAGTATGCAACTTTTTGGGATATCTTCTATGTGAATGTCAGAACTTTTTTTACCACTTAGTACATCTGGGTGTATTTTGATGTATATAGAAGAACTTGGGTTTTCATTTATGGCATCATCTATCATTTGTTTGGTACTAAAAACATCACCAAGTCCATACTCCAAAGAAGCATCACCAGCAGTCTGGGCGATGACGAGTACTTTAGGTTTCGTATCGTCCTGAAAAAAATCTTCACGTACGTCGGGGGCATTGTTATACTTAGATACATGATGCTTTTGCATTCGTTGCATAGCTTTAGTAGCAGTAGCTAAAAGATGTACCTCTGAGTGAAAGTCATAGGTATTTAAAATATTTTCTAGTTTAGAAGGTGCTGTCGCATCATAGTAAATACCTACATCGTCTTCAACTAAGGAGAAGGAGGGCGAGCCATCAACACCTAACCCCGTAGAGCGTATGAATCCATCTTCTAGTAGTGTCAAATCGCCACCAAAGACTTTATGACACCATACAGCAAATCGACCTGTCTTTTTGCGTCCCCATCCATGAAAATGCTTCGTTGTGAGAATTGATATTAGATTGGTTATATAATATAAGTATCCGTTCATTTTCATGGTAGGTAATTCTCCAATAAATGTATAGCAATGTTTTCTTTCCTGATAGTATCATATATCGCTTCAATATCATTTCGTTTTTCATGATTAAAAGGTATTTTAAAAGATTCTACTTTTATTTGGGGGAATAGTACTTTCAGGGTAAATAAAGCAGAAGAAAAGAAAGAAGCAAGATACGTAATATCAATATTATTTTCAAGAAGATAAATTTCAAAAGGTATGTTGGGGACTAAGACTTCAAATTTTTCTAATGCCAAATTTGAAACAATAGATGGATTTTCTGACCGATGAGGCACATAAATAAAATGTATTTGATTGTTTTTATAATGAGATGCTATTTCTATGATATAAGATATATATTGATCATTTGAAATATTTAAAGCTTTATCGAGAGGTTGCCCTAAAAAGTAAATATTTTTTTCCTCTTGCGTAGATGAAGTCTTATTCGATAATTGAAATATATTTTGTATTCTCTTAAACTGATGGTTTACAATTTTTTCTTTTGCGTATGAAGTAAGATGAAAAATAGTAAAAAAATCAAGTTTTATTTGTTTAAAGTCATTGCCATAGCCATGTAATCTAAAATAGACTTCTCTATAATAATCGTAAAGTAAAAATTTAAATTGTTTAAATTTTGTTTTACGTTTTTTTTCAGAATATCTTGTAATTAATTGAGAGGTGTTAGATATACCTTTAGGATTATATAATTCATTGTGTAAAGCTATAGAGTATGTCCCATCGTCATATAAAAAAAGCTTTTTTGATGGAATATTACAAACTATCCTTCGTAAATTTGCACTAAAGTACCCTACAAATAAATCTTCATAAGTATATTTATTGATGAGGTTTAACAACTCAACTGTGAGTGCATGATACCTTCTTGCATTACCCACATTAAAAGTGATGAGTTTATCGTAAGGAAAGTACTCAAGATAAGTTTGTATATGTGTCTCATCTTGGCTTTTATCACCAAAGAAAAGTAATACTAAAATGTTATTTGTTGTTTTAAAATGATGTTGCGCTTCAATAGCGTTAAAAAGGTGTAATGCGGTACTAACAAAAAAAATATTTTTATTTTGTTTTGTTAGTTTGTTTTTATCTCTAACAGAGAGTACACCTTTTTGTGTCATAAATGTTGGGCTATTTGTAGTTTGCCATACTATAGTAATACTTCATCTTGTCTAGTTGTTCTACTATAGTACAATGTTTCGAAAAGTCATTATTTAAAAAAGCTTCCGTTTGTTTATAGAGACCTGGTTTATAGTCTTTGTCAAGAGTATAATCTATGTCAACCATTTCTTCTTTAACACTACCAATCTTAATGATTTTGAGCTCTTCCATAGGTTTGAAGACATATCGATGTTTTTTTGTTAAAACTTCTACTTGCCATCTGCCAGGTGCTTCCCAGTTTGCATGGTAAGAAAAAAGCGCACCTTTGGTTGTAGTACCAGAACCTACAAATATAGAAGCAGCATCATGCCAGCTAACACTACCTTTTGTGTAGGCAGATAATTCTTTAGGCGTACCCGCTAAATAAAATGCCAAGTCCACAACATGTGTAGAGTTGCCTAAAAACCATTTTTGAAAGATAGCTTCAGGTTTGTCTAGTGTTTCTATCACATGTGACCACTCTGTAAACTCAAAATGTGTTGAAGTAACACCACCATCTTCTTCTATCATCTCTTCAGCTTTTAGTGTAGAAGCATAAAACCTACGGTTATAGGCCAAGATTAAGTCTGTGTTGGAAGAGGTTGCTTTTTGTGATAATTGGGTAATTTCCTTTTCATCAACTCCTGCAGGTTTTTCAACAAGAATATGTTTAACTCCATAGTCCATAAGTAACTCTGCACATTTTGCCAAATCTTGCACTGGTGTAGCTATGATAGCGTAGGTAGCACAAGTAGGTTTGGTATCTAAAAAGTTTTCAATACCTCCCACTATGACTTCCTGAGAACTGAGCTCTTGAGCAGTTTTTGCAGAGTTTTCACCTCTACCTACAGTAAGGTAGTCTGTGTCTAAATTTTCGAGTACTTTGATATAGTCTTGTGCCATTGGACCAGCACCGATGAGCCATATTTTCTTCATGTATATTCCTTTTAACTTATGGGACAAAGACCAAAATCTTTACCTAGTGAAGTTTCTATTTTTTCTTGCATCTTTTGTATGAATGGTTTATGAAGTAAAGCTGCATCGCTGTAAGTTGGCAGTTTACATAGTTGATGTGTTAAAATGTCATCAGCCACAATCCCTGTTAATTCACTTTGGAAAGAGACGATTTTATCTTCATAGTTTTCCCATTTCCATGCATTGTCCTTTTTTGAAAACATTGCAATACCTTTGTACTCATCGACAATAATACGAACATCATCTGACATAATTGAGATAGTTGTGGGGATGACTTCACCTTTTGTACACGTCAAACTAAAAGAGCCATTTCCTACACTACCATTAAGTGTTCCATAGACTTCATAACATCCTTTTCTTTTTGACTCCATAACTTCTGCTATTAACATAGTTGTATCTATTTTAATTGTTGGCTTGTCATCTGATTGCATCATTTGTAAGTGGTCTAAGAAGTGCAGTGCATTACATGCCATACCCCATTCTCCACCTTGGACATGATAGCTTATTTGAGAACTGTTTTTTAAGTCAGATAAAAATTGATCATAAAAAGAAAAGAGTCTGCGTGGATGGTTTACCCAAACATTAATATTTAGCTTCTCAAAACGATGACTAAAATGGTCATAGTCTTCATAGCTTTGAAAGAGTACTTTTTCTAAGATGATATTTTTAACTTTTTTAGTATCTAAAAGCGTATCAACAACATCTCTTCTAACATTTGCAGTTGTCGCAACAATAACAAGGTCAAGGTCGTCAGAAAGTGAGGTAATATCATCGAAAAATGTTATAGAGGTTATAAGCTTATTTTTTGGCATTTGCTCATAGCGTTCCATGGCAGTTTTTTGCATAGGTTCATATGGTTCTACTAATTCTAACTCTATGGGTTGTTTTACGGTTGTTAATGCTTGTAGGTGTCTACTCCCCAACTGCCCAACACCGATGATAGCTATTCTTTTCATTATTTCCCTTTTATTGTTTTTAATATAGTGTCAGCAAGCAATTGATGTCCTTGATGACTCAAATGCATTTTATCTTCTAACAAATATTCATGAATCCCCGCTTCCCATAGTCTTCTATCCAAATCAATAAGGTTAATATTATGTTGTTGTTCCATATCATATAAAAACATATTATATTTGGAGGTTAACCACATACTTCTAGGTGTCTTTTCCCATGACTCAACATGAGAAGCAATAATATTAACAAAACTCAGTGATTTCACACTATTTTGTTTTGATTGTAATATAATCTGTTGGATGTTTTTTTTGAACTTTTCAAAAGGTACGTAAGAATGATTAAATTGTTTTTGTATAATTATTCTTCTATATTGTTGTCCAAACTTAACAATCTTTTGCGTAAGTGATGGAGAACATAAACTTAATGCCAAGCGTTCTTCTTCTAAAAATATACGTTCGACATAATCGTTTAATCCTAGATGTATGATGAGATGGGTATTAGATAAATCTTTAGGGATTATTCTATCCCACACACGGAGAAGACTATCTGTTGTAAAATACCTTTGTGCCCAAGGTTTAACGGTTAATGCTAAATTATTAGCATGTATTTTTTGTAATAATTTATATGATGTTGTATGTTGTATGCCATTATTATTCTCTTTTGTTTCTATGGGACGAGGTAATTGAAGAGAATCACCAACAATAAATATAGTTTCTTCATGTTTGTTATTATTCGTAGTATTTAATATGTTACGGTAAAATTTTTTTGCTTCATTTTGATATTCTTGTCTTTGTTCATCGAGTGCAGATGATGCACTTTTCCCATTAATCTGAAGTGTTTTTAAAAGTCCTCTAAGTGTAAAATATATCTCTACGCCTTCAATGATACTTTTTTTCTCTGCTACCTGAAAAGCTTTGTCAATATATTGTGATAAAATATTTTCGATAGAATTATTCATTTATGCTGTCCTGCGTGTTAAGTAGCGTAATCAATTCTTGGACAAGAAGTTTATGTCCCTGAATATTTAAATGTATGTGATCATCTAACATATGTTTATCATACCCTTTGTGTTTTAGAATTGTATCGAAATCAAGTATATTTATTGTAGGAAACTTTAGAGTAATTTTATCAATAACGTCATTAAAGTTGGACATAGCATCAATGTTTAGCTTTGGATGATTGATGATGTTAATAAAGGTAATAGATTTAGGTTTTTGTAGAATTAGTTTTTGTATAATTTGTTCTATGTTATAAGTAAATTCATTTAGTGAGACATAAGAGTTCTCTTTTTGATTAGCGAGTATTTCTTTTTGATAGTGTGAACTAAATTTTACTATATTATCACGTAAATCTTTGGGCAATAAATTTAAGCCACTAGATTGTTTCTCCGTATAAACTCTAGGAAAGCAGTCAGTTATTCCTAAATGGATTACTACATGTTCATTGGCTATATTTTGTACTATATGAGACCAATAGGCTAGAAGTTTGTTAGTTTCAAGATAGCGTTGTCCCCATGTACTTATATTAAACTCATGAGACATTTCATGTATCATCATCGATGCTGTCTCATTTGAGCCTTTCCTTGGTAAGCATATAGAGTCTCCAATAAGATAAATCATATTTGATGGATTATTTTGTGGAAGTTCTTGAATCACACGTTTATATATTTTTGTTTCTTTCATAGCGTAATCAATTTTTTCTTCGTATATTCTTTGAATATTGTTTAGATTTAAGAGATCACTCCGTAATATGAAAAATGAATTAAGTGCCTCATTCATATTTCTTGTACTAAGATGTTTTTCTATATTAAGGAAGTGGTTTTTAATAATAGGAATACTTGTATTTGATTCTTTTGTAGGTCTATCTTGTATTAGTTTTTTAGAAAAGTATAGTAACTCACTTAATGTTTCTCGAGGTGAAGTATTTGCAAAAAGTTTTTTTGTTTTTTTGAATTCTTTAGAGTTTATCTTAAATAAAATGCTGGAAAACTCTTTACTATTTTTCATAAAATAGAATTGACCATTTCTAATTTCATCTTTATAGTTTTCATAACCAAGTGAGCCAGTTAATATATTTTCTACACTATAATAACTTGCTTCATAAGAGAGTGCAGACCCTTCAGATATTGCAATGTCAATATATTTAAACAATTCATTAAACCTTATTTTGTCAATCTCTATATCTATTAAAATATTATTCTTTGTAGTAAAGTCTTTATTGATAAATTTCTTTTTTGCTGATGGGTGATGTCTTATGACCCACAAAATATTAGTATCACTTATTTGCATAATTTCCTTTAGGATAGAAGGCACGGTAAGTTGGTCTTGCAATATTATAAGTATTGTAGTTTTTTTTGATTGTAGTTTATTTTTTAGAGATTCTGATAGTTCATCTGGGAAGGTTGAAAGTGTATTTAACCAAGGGTTTCCCATATATATTGCTTTATGTTTTAGAGATGTGAATGTATTTGATATATGCTGGAATTCTTTACTTCCCCAAACAGCAAATATATCTGGATATGATTGATATCCTGAAATTGGTAACTCCTCATGATTATTATAAATAGGTCCCCATCCTACTTGTAAGCCATGTTGTAAATCAACAGAGAGTATTCCAAGTTCATGTGCAGCAGATATTAAAGGAGCATTAAAGTGATATGCATATAGACAAATAACTTTTGGTTTGAGCTTTTTTAATAATTTAATATAAAAATCTCTTGTATTCAACTCAAAATCAATTACATCATTGAGTAATTTTCTATCTGGTGTAGATAAGGATGGAATATATTTTTTAAACATTTTAAAAAAGTTATTATCAAAATTTAATTTTTGGCTATATCCTGATTTAGTTAATTCATTAGGTAAAACTATTAATGATTTATATGCATATTTGTGCCAATATTTTATTGCGGGTAAATGGGAATTTTTAATAACTTCAATTTTCATGGCTTTTCCCATTTCTTGAGCTTCTTTAAAGAGTGGGTCAACAATACGATGATAAACATTATTATTTATTTCGGTACGTCCAAAGCCATTCATAGGCACAAAAAATAAAAAATCTGTTTCGGTATTTTCAATTTCATCTAATTCTTTAGCTTCGTAATTCTTTTTTAAAAGCTTTCTAAACTCTTGACTAACCTGTGAATAGTGTCCATTTTGAAGATGAAATGGATCTAATTCTAAAAACCTCTGTTTCCCTAAGCTAATTTCATATAAATTACTAATAAGGTGATTACGAAGATATGGCCAAATATATTCATCATCAATTTTCATACTATTAATATTATAGTATTTTATAAAAGTATATAATTCTCTAAAATACTCTTGAGAAGTTTTTTGGGGAATTAGTATAGGCTTTTTTATTATTGTAGTATTATCACTAACCCTTTTTTTTAATGCATCATAAAAAAATAGGGTTGGGTTTTTTAATAATTTCTTTACTTTTTTCATAGGGTACTCATCATAAACAAAAACCATCATCTACAATAATATTTTGCCCATTTACATATTGACTCATATCACTAAGTAAATAAACAAGCGTACCTGTTAAATCTTCTTTGTGCAACATGCCTTTATTGAGAGATTCTTTTTTATAAGCATTTAAAAATGCTTCAGGTTGGGCATCTAAAATACCACCTGGACTTAATGTATTGACTCTAATATTAAGACCTTTAAAGTACTTTGCCATGTACTTGGTAAGGTGAATCAACCCAGCTTTAATGGCTGCATACTCTACAGGAGTTGTCATAGGGGTTCCGTCATATATCTTAAACTTTGGGGCTATAACACCATAAATAGAAGATATATTGATGATATTACCATAACCTTGTTTCTTAAAATATAATGCAAATTGTTGTGAGGTAATAAAATACCCACCAAGATTTAAACCTGTGTTCTCAACAAAATCAGTATATTCTACATCAAAGAAATGCTTTCCGTAGTTTTTATTTCTAGGGTAGGCATTATTGACTAAGGCATCTATTTTATGGTACTTTTTCAAGATATGCTCAATAGCATTATTTATGGATGCTTTATTTGTTATATCCATTTGAACTATATCGATAGACTTTAACTCTTCTTGAGAAAAACCAAGCTCTTTTATCTTATCTGTCAAATCAAGTATATCTGCTATAATAGCAATACCATTATTGGCTACAACGGCTTTAACAAATGCTTTTCCTATAAGTCCCGCACCTCCTGTAATAACCACTACTTTATTGCTAAGCATTTTTTTCCTCCATGAGTAATTTTACTATTTTAAAATCCAATTCGCAATCTACATCAAAAGATCTTTCTTCAGGCATAACATAAAGACCTGTTTTCTCTAAGAATATGGTATCTTCTTTTAATAAAGTCTCTCTTTTCCAAATGTAGATAGAGGCATTCATATCATAACTTTTAGGAGTGTCTTGTCTTCTTCCGATTGAAGCATCTAATGTTTTAGATAAGGCTACTTTCCCGCCACTGTCTACTTCTACAAGATTAAAATAAGGGCTTCTTCTGCTTGGCATAGCGGTGATAAGATTATCATTGTCATCTTTTAAAAATTGTTCAAAGGCATTGATGATATCTTGAGTATCACGCAATGGTGCAGTAGCATCAAGATCAATCAGATAGTCATAGGTTTCATTGTAGTGTGTTTCTGAACGTGTAAAAGCATCTTTTATAACATCAAGTTTACCAGCCGTATCACTTGCCATAGCCGTATCTCTTTTAAAAAATACTTCTGCACCATACTCTTGTGCTGCATTAGCGATAGCATCGGAATCTGTACTAATCACAATATGTTCAAAAAGTCCACATTCTTTGGCTTGTAAAACCGTATGTGCAATCATAGGTTTACCAACAAGACTTCTTATGTTTTTGTTTTTAACACCTTTACTCCCGCCTCTGGCACATATAGTACATAATACTTTATATGGTTTCATCTTGTAAATCCTCTAATGTTATATGGTCAATTATATCTACTATGCGCTTTCCTTCAGAAAAAGTAGTAAGAGAAGATAGCTCATCATTTATAATAGCATGATGCATATTAGTATACGTATGATTTCTATCTATATCTGGTAACTCAATCGAACTTTTTGTACCTTGTTTATTATAAACTTCTATGGTGTTTAAAACAAAGTCTGCAGTAATTGTTTTTTCTTGGGTATGTATAAGAATTCTTCTTAATGGTGCTTTACTTATGTAATCCATAGTAACATTAATAATAGCACCAGTTTTACTTTTACACAATGCTGTAAAAATATCATCAGAATTGATTTCTAAATCACTTATTTTTGTACTAATAGCTTTTATGATTGATATATCTCCAAAAAGCCAATGCATATAGTCAAGTTCATGGCTAAGGTCACGGAGTACACCCCCACCTTGAGCTAAATCTGCACTATATGACTTTGTATAATCTTGTTCTGGTCTCCACGTTGGTAGATATTGCCCCGCCATAATATTGGCATAATAAATTTTTTCATTTTGCAATAATATCTTTAGCTCTTTCACAATTGGATGAAAGCGTAAATTATAGGCAGTGAAGATTTGGTTGTTACATTCAAAACTTGCATAGTTTTTATCGAAGAGGGGCTTTTCTACTAAAATCTTTTTATTGTCCACCTTGGAGCAGATATAGTGCAATTGTTCATAGTGTTTTACTGTCTCACTAGCGACTATAAAATAATCATAAATATTTAAGTTTTTTATAGCATCTAGTGATGCGAAACATGTTTGCTCTTTCAATGTTTGTTTTGTAACGATATCAATACTGGTTATGTCTTCTAAAGATAATAAGACTTCATGATGTCTTTTCCCTATAGAACCATATCCTATAATGAGTATTTTCAACTAAACACTCCATGATAGTCACTATTGGCTTTTTCATACTCTTCAAGTCGACCGATATCTAACCAATATTCACTAAGAGGGAAAGAAATCACATTTTTTTCTTTTTGAATCAATGCATCAAAAAGTGTAGGCATGTCATAAAATTCATCTTTAGGGATAAGGTCAATACACTGTGGGTCTAACATATAGATACCTGCACTTACAAAAAAGTTGTGTATGGGTTTTTCAACAATAGATTTTATGTCATGACCATCTAAGTTCACTACACCAAAAGGCACTTGGAAATCATATTCCCTAACACACATGGTAGCCATAGACTTGTTAAGGGTATGATAATCAAGTAAACTTTCAAAGTTTATATCTGTCAATAAATCACCATTCATCACGAAAAAAGGTTCTGTCGGTTTTTCTTTTAGGAGGGTCAGTGCGCCAGCAGTACCCATACGTTTATCTTCATATACATATTCTATGGAAGTGCCAAACTTCTCACCTGAGCCAAAGTGATCTTTAATAATCTCAGATTTGTAGTTTACACATAAGACAATATGGGTAAATCCATGGTCTACAAACTTTTTAATGATAGTTTCCAATATTGGCTTACCCCCTACTTGTAACATAGGCTTAGGTGTATTATTGGTTAAGGGTCTAAGTCTTGTACCCAGTCCTCCTACCATTAATACAACTTTATTTGGTTTGTTGCGGGCATGTCTTAATTCTTCTAATGTATCTAGTGCAATGAGTTTACCAGTATCGTCAATAATTGGAATACGAAGTATGCGATGTTCATCAGCTAAGTTGAGTAACTCTGCCCTAGATGTAGTGGTAGACCCAACAATAGGTGTTTTACAATAAGTGTCTTCAATGCTTTTCTCTAGACTAATCCCATTTAAGATGGCTCTACGAATGTCTCCATCTGTTATGGTACCTAGAAGCATCATACTCTCATCTACCACAAGTGCAATTTTACATGCACCTTCGTCAATGGCTTGCATAGCATCTTTGATGAGGGCTTTTTCTGATAGTAAGAGTTTTTCTATATTTTTCATCTTATTTCCTTTAGAAGCATAAAACTTTCAGCATATTCACATCCAGCGGTAGCTCCACGTAGCGTTGCTAAAGCCTCTAAGTTTCTTAAACTTCTTGGGAAGGGGTGTGCAGCTATCTCACTTTTAAATACTTTCATGATAGCTAATTTTTTGTCCATATGTGCTGTTATATCTACAAAAACATTTGGGATGAAGCTATCTTCTTTTGTACTAGGTGCAAATTCTGTTTCACTGAGTGTTTCTATCATATATATTTTTTCTATAAAAGGGTATCTAAATGATTTGGTACAACTATATGCCGCATCAAAAATATGTCTATGGTCACTATGGACATCACTCTTAAAAGGAAGATAAATAATATTTGGTTTTACTTCATTAATAACGCTTGATATCTTCCCAATGAGTTCACTCATACTATACTCATCTACTTGCATGGTTTTAAGAGCAAGGTTATGAACACTATCAAAACGGTACATTTGTGAGACAGTATCTATCTCTTTTGTGCGTATTTTATAAAAATCACTCTCTGGATTCGCTTGAGTACCTATAAGCCAATGAATTTCATCACCATTTGCTTTGTGTTTGAGTAGTGTACCTCCACATCCAAGTGTTTCATCATCAGGATGTACAGCAATAACAAGTACTTTATTCATGGGTATCCTTTTTTAAAGGGTCTTCTTTTTTTAGAAGAATATTTTTGAAATTAGTTTCTTTTATTATAGTATACGCTTTTTTGGCACTATCCCCATCGCCATAGGGGTTTTTCATATGTTTAATTTTATCAATAAAAGATGGACTTGTAATTTTGGTGAGGGTTTTCTCTATTTCAGATTTTAATGGTCTTATAAAAAATACATTTTCTTCCGCATATCGTCCTGTCTGCCTCGTACCTATATTGATAGCAGGGATAGGTATAGTAGCTGCTTCACAAACCCCAGAGGAAGAGTTGCCAATGATAAAGCTACTATGTTTATAGATAGATAAGAACATGTCTCGTTCAAGATTTTTATAAAAAATAAAATTATTATCATTACTATAGGCATCAATGACTTTTCTGATTTCATAATTTCCAGGGTCAACATTTGGATAACTTACAAAGGTATTGATATGTTTCTCTTTTAATGTTTTTAAAATATTTTCAAAAATGACTTCAGGTTTTTCTTCATCTTGTAATGTAGGATGAAAGATCAATAGGGCAAAAGAGTCAAATCCAGTATCAATATGGAATGCTTCTTTTATTTTAGATGGAGATAAAGGACTAAAATTGGCAAACTTATCCAATGATATATTCCCTGAAACAAATATGCGTTCTTTTGCTTCCCCCATAGCGATAAGACGGTTCTTATGCTCTTCTAATGTTACAAAATGTGCGGTAGAAAGCTTTGCTGCAGCATGTCTGATTGGATTGTCAATATGCCCATCATTAACATGGTCCCCACCATAAAAGTGCAAGGTTGGTATTTCAAGATATCCACCTACCATTGCACCTAGCATCACATCTTCTCTATCTCCTGCATATAAAATTAAATCAGGATTAAAAGATGCAATGGCATCAATACTATTTTGTAAGAGTATGCTAAAACTTTTTATACGTGAACTTTTTGAGTTTGCATCAAGAAGAGATTCTACCTCTAGTAATATATCAAAATTGTCTTTTTTGATTTGTGTAACTGAGTATCCAAAAGATTGAGAGAGATGTGCTCCTCCGACAAGTAATTTTAAATCTATGTCACTATCTTGATGTAATAACTTAAAGAGAGGGCTCATTAAGTCATAGTCAGAACGGATGGTTGTTATAGCTAATATCTTTTTCATTAAAATACATCCGACATTAATAAGTTAATGGTAAGTGCATCATAATTGATTGTTTTATCAATGGGGAAATATGTACCATTAAGCGTATCAAGAACTTCTGTATTACTACGTTCAAATATAAATAGCTCCAGAGTAATAATACTCTGTTCACTTGATACTTCTTGATATTGTATATTTATATTATCAAGATCACTTTTGGGATAAATTGCCAAAATATCTAAGGTGTCTTCATAGCGTTTTGCAATGAGTACATAGTCTTGATAGGTTAGAAATAGGTAAGATTTATGCTCAAAGCGCCAATCAAAGAATGCTTTGTCGATGACTAAAGAATTAGATACTTTAGTAAAGTCAATACTTTGTAAAGTTGTTTTAACAAGCTTAGATTTTTGAAGGTCTTTAAAGCCCCCAAAAAGTTTAACCACAGGATATGCTAACTTATTTGGGAAAGCAAAAATAAATGATTTCTTTGTTTCTGATGCATAGTTTCTTTGATATGAGAGTAACTCAGCATAAATACCTTTACTTCGGTAAGCTTTATCGATAGCAGAAGTAGTCCATAAGTAGTAATCACCTTTTTGTGTCCCATCAGTAAATCTTTGTGCTATCATAAGTGCAGAACCGATGATTTTATCATTGTCTAGAGCTAAAATTAATGGAGAATCATTATAGGGCGAATGTATAAATTGGTGTTCCCAGTCTTTATCACTTAATTCTCTTTCATAAATAGAAGAAAAAAATTGTTGAAATGCAGGTTTTATTGCATTTTTTTCTTCTGGAGTGAGTATGACTTTATATTCTAGACTCATTTTATGCAGTGCTCCCCGCATCGACAGTAATAGTAGTCCCTGTAATATTTTTAGCATCATCTGAAAGTAGATAACTAACCGTACCTGCGACATCTTCTACTGTTGCAAGTTGTCCAAGTGGGCTTCTTCTTTTTATACTTTCTAGTTTTTCACCTTCTAGCCCTTCTGTCATAGCCGTTTTCATGTAGCCAGGGGCAACAGTATTTACGGTAATTTTGGCTCTTCCTAGCTCTCTTGCTAGTGATCTTGTAAAACCTGAAAGAGAAGCTTTTGTCGCACCATAGACAGAAAGACCATTAAAGCCAGTAGTAGCGATGATAGAACCAATGTTAATAACACGTCCTTGTAGCTTCATAAGCATAGAACGGCTTGCATATTTTGTAAGTAAGATAGGGGACTCTATATTTACTTTAATCAGCTCAGAAATTTGTGATTCGTGCATCGTTCCAAGAACACCATCATGACCCAATGCTGCATTATTGATGAGACCATAGATATTTCCATGTTCTTTAGTGATAGTTCTTACTAAATTTTGGATATCTGTAGTATTGGCAAAATCATAAAGTGTATTGAAAAGTGCTTCAGGATATGCATGTTGAAGTTTTTCAAATTCATTTGTCTGACTTCTACTAATACCTACTACTTTATAGCCATCTTTTAGTAGTCTCGAACAGATTGCTAACCCTAAGCCTTTTGACGCTCCTGTAACTATGATTAATT